>OGXC01000583.1_pt1 | contig 30826 bp, 22 predicted proteins | sample 1576201 | NCBI WGS metagenome assembly OGXC01 (sample SAMEA3541562, study PRJEB24748) | human gut metagenome | biome: human gut; feature: human-associated habitat; material: faeces | place: China | collected 2012 | reverse complement strand
AATGGCTGTGAATAATTAGCGCTTGTAAAAAGCCCATTTAATCAGCGTTTCCCTAACTCCTAACTCATGCCGTTTGTACGCCAGCCCATCCTTTTCTTCCAACTTTTCCCTTGTGAAGTGGGGGCCTTATATAATATAATGATAAAATACGTGAAAAAGAGAATTTATTACCTACAGGAGGAAAAGGAATGTTCAAGACATTTCAGATGGATTTAGCCGGTCGTCCGCTTATTATTGAAACCGGTAAGATGGCCAAACAGGCCAATGGTGCCTGCCTTGTCAGATACGGTGACACCGTGGTGCTCGTTGCGACTACTGTCAGCAAGGAACCGAAGGAAGGAACCGATTTCTTCCCGCTCACCGTAGATTATGAAGAAAAAATGTATGCCGTCGGCAAAATGCCTGGCGGTTTCCTTCGCCGGGAAGGCCGTCCGGGAAATTCCGCAATCCTGAATGCCCGTCTCATCGACCGTCCTCTCCGCCCCCTGTTTGATAAGAGATGCCGGAACGACGTGCACGTGGTGGCTACGGTTCTTTCCGTGGACTATGACAATGCGCCGGAACTGTGCGGCATGCTGGGCGCATCCCTGTCCATTGCCATTTCCGATTTCCCCTGGGACGGCCCCATCGCCGGCGTCCGCATCGGCCGTGTGGATGGCCAGTATGTGGTGAACCCCACCCGGGAACAGCTGGCTGCTTCTTCCATGAACATCACCGTAGCCGGTACGGAAGAAGCCATCATGATGGTTGAAGGCGGCGCCAACGAAGCACCGGAAGAAGAAGTGCTGGATGCTATCCTCTTTGGTCATGAAACCATTAAAGAACTGTGCCGTTTCCAGAAGAAGATCATTGCCGAAGTGGGCAAGGAAAAACGGAAGCTCGTCTTCCCGGAAATTCCGGAAGAAATCGAAAAGGCCGTAGCTGACTATGCCACCGCTGACCTGAAGAAAGCCATTTTCGACGCCGACAAGCTGAGAAGAGACGGCAACATTGACGCTGTCAAGAAAGCAGCCAAAGAACATTTCGCTGATATTTACCCCGACAACGGTGCTGACGTGGCAGAAAGTCTGGACCACCTGACCAAGCAGATCGTTCGGGATTCCATTTCCAATGAAGGCATTCGCCCGGACGGCAGAAAGCTCACCGAAATCCGTCCGATTACCTGCGAAGTAGGACTGCTCCCGAGAGTTCACGGCAGTGCCCTCTTCACCCGCGGCCAGACCCAGGCTCTCTCTGTCACCACCCTGGCCCCCATGTCTGAAACCCAGATCATCGATGACCTCACCCCGATCACCGAAAAGAGATACATCCACCAGTACAATTTCCCGTCCTACTGCGTCGGCGAAACCAAGGGATCCCGGGGACCGGGACGCCGCGAAATCGGCCATGGCGCCCTGGCAGAACGGGCACTCCGTCCGGTCATTCCTTCGGTAGAAGAATTCCCCTATGCCATCCGCGTAGTTTCTGAAATCCTTGAATCCAACGGCTCCTCCTCCCAGGCCTCCGTATGCGGCAGCACCATGTCTCTCATGAATGCCGGCGTACCAATCAAAGCTCCGGTTGCAGGCATCGCCATGGGCCTCATCGAAAACGGCGGCAAATTCAGTATTCTCTCCGATATCCAGGGCATGGAAGATGCACTGGGCGACATGGACTTCAAAGTAGCCGGCACCGCAAAGGGCGTCACCGCCATTCAGATGGATATCAAAGTACACGGCATTACCCGTGACATCCTCCTGCAGGCCCTGAAACAGGCCCATGAAGGACGGATCTTTATCCTCGGAAAGATTGCAGAGTGCATCGACAAACCGGCTGACCACCTGTCTCCCTATGCACCGAAGATCATTGCCATCACCATCCCCGTAGACAAGATCCGCGAAGTCATCGGTGCCGGCGGCAAGACCATCAATAAGATCCAGGATGAAACCGGCACGAAGCTGGACATCGAAGAAGACGGCCACGTCTACATTTCCTCCACCGACGAAGAAGCAGCCCAGAAGGCAAAGAAAATCGTAGAAGGCCTCACCCATGAAGTGAAAGCCGGAGAAACCTACCTCGGCCGGGTAACACGGCTCATGAAATTCGGCGCCTTCGTAGAAATTCTTCCAGGCAAAGAAGGTCTGGTCCACGTATCCCAGCTGGCACTCCACAGAGTGGAAAAGCCGGAAGACGTAGTCCATGTGGGCGATGAAATCATGGTCAAAGTTACCGAAATTGACGACAAAGGCCGGATCAACCTGTCCCGCAAAGCCCTTCTCCTGGACAAGAAAAACAAATGAGGACCCGGGGGTTTGAAATCGTAACCGCCTACGAAGGGCAGGGAATCCACCTCCCCGTGAGAAAGACCGCCTCCAGCGCCGGTTACGATATCGAAAGCGCAGCGGACATGGACATTGTCCCCGGCAAAGTCACCCTCATTCCCACAGGCCTCAAGGCCTACATGGAAGGCGACGAATATCTGGGCATTTACATCCGCTCCAGCATGGCCATCAAACATGGCATTATCCTCATCAACAGCACCGGAATTATCGACTCCGACTACTACGATAACGAGGATAACGAAGGCCACATCATGGTGGCCGTATACAATACGGGAAAAGAACCCTTCCACGTGGCCAAAGGCGACCGGGTGGCCCAGGGCATTTTCCAGAAATACGGAAAGACCGACGACGACCGGGCCGAAGGAAAACGGACCGGCGGCGTAGGCAGCACCGGAAAGTAAAAAAAGGGGCAGTGAGGAATGGATTTCTCACTGCCCTTTTGGGTGCTGGGGAAAGGAGAAAAGTGGCAGAGGGGTAACGCCTTTAGTCGGGGGGAATGTGTACCGCCCTCCGCGGGCGAAGCCCGTTACCCCTGAGACACCTCGCCGTCAGGCGTTCCCCCCTTAGCCACTTCTCACAAATAGGGAGCTGCAGCTTATATACATAGTAAAGGAGTTATCATTATGAGCATCGAAAAAGAAAAACTGATTCACCGCGACCCCATCTACGACGGGCAGATTATCCACGTATTCAAAGACACCGTAGAACTGGCAGGACGGGAAACCATCCGGGAAGTGGTGCTCCACCAGGGCGCTGCCGCCATCATCCCGGTGACCGACAAGGGCGAAGTCCTCTTCGTGAAACAGTACCGCTACCCCGTAGAAGAAGCACTTCTCGAAATTCCGGCTGGAAAAATGGACCCCGGAGAAACACCGGACCAGTGCGCCGCCAGGGAACTGGAAGAAGAGACCGGATATAAGGGAAAACTGACAAAACTGGGCTACGTCTACACCACCCCGGGCTTCTGCAACGAAACCATCCACCTCTACCTGGCCACTGACCTGGTTCATACGAAACAGCACCTGGACGAAGGAGAATTTCTGGATGTCCTGCCCATCCCCCTGGAAGAAGTATGGCACATGATGGGGGAAGGAAAAATGTACGACGCCAAGACACTCGCAGCTTTTGCCATGGCCCGTGATAAATTGTAAAATGCTGGAGTTATGTCAACTATGAAAAAGGAGTGCTTCCTGGAGAAGGGGCACTCCTTTAGTTTTCTGATAGAAGAGAATATAGGAAACCAGCGTTGTCAGTGACTTTTGGCAAGGAAAGGTAGTATTTGCAAATGCCTGGTTTTAAGGAAGCGCTGATTAATTTGCAGAGTCCGATTATACAGGTATTTTCATGCAATACTGCGTCATAATCTGGCCAAGGGTAAAAGAAAGGCGCTTTGATGCGCATAGAAAGTGCGCAAGACATGCATAAGACGTGCAAGCCAGCCGCAAGTTGAACGGCCGATCGACAGAAGGAAGGCATCTTAATGTGCAGTAAAGCCGACAATATGCGACCGGCTTGCGAGCCCCTGCGGGACTTTCACACTTTACCTGCTATTAAAACGCTTTTCTTTTAGCGGCTGGCCAATCAACTTGCCTTGGCTCAGCAGTCCTATGCAGGACTGCTGTTTTAAATAGCTCGCTATTCACGTCGGATTAATCCCTGTATTGCCATGGAAATACAAGAGTGAAATCGAACAGCGATTTAAACAGTGCGTTATTAGAATTCTTTTACCCCGGTCAGCAGGAGCCAGCGTTGGATGAAGTGGAGGTTCCCCTTTTTCAGGAACGGGGCAAAGCCGGTTTTGCCATGACCTTGGAGTTCATCATTAAGTGCTTTTATAATGAGTTTCCGGTTTTCATCTTTTGTTCTTGTCAGGTCCATCCATGCGGAGAGAGAAACTTCGATGGGGATATGTTCTTCTGTTTTCAGCGTGAAACCATATTTTTCATAAAGCGCCAGAAATTCTGTAAGACTTCTGTTTCTTACATGAGATGGGTCCCTGAGAATTTCCAGGGTATCCTCTTTTTCCCGGAGCGCTTCTGATGCCGCTTCCATGTCAATGATTGCTAAAGTGCCTCCTTTTTTCAGGACCCTGGTCATTTCAGAGAAGGGTTTTTCCATTTCAGCAAAGTGATGGAAGGCAAGGCGGGAAATGACCACATCGAAAGTTCTATCTTCAAATGGCATGTCTTCTACGATACCGATTTTGAAGTCCATATTGGAAAGTCCTTCTTTTTGGGCTGCCTCTTTTCCCACATCCAGCATGGCTTTCGTAGTGTCAAGGCAGGTAACATGGGAAGCAAAGGGGGCTATGGAGCGGCCGTTGGCGCAGGTGCCACTGGCAGCATCCAGAACATTCTCATTCCCTTTGAGATGGAGGGAAGTGACTGTATGGGCCAGATAGTCTTTTTTGGAAAAACTCATGGCCCCGGATTCGAAGTTCTTCGCCTGGAGAGTGAAGGATTCTCTGATTTTATCTAGTGTGTTCATGATAGACTCCTTGTAGGTAGAAAAGCAGCGGCCTATGACTAAGGTGGTTGTGGCGGTGCATCATTCATATCACCATTTTGTAAAACACCTGGCCATAGTTGGAAGCATGATGATTCCTGCGTTATAACGTGAAATTGACTCTGGCAGTTGTTTCCTTTCTAAAAGAAACTGCTAACCGGGCTGAGAAATGACTATAGACAGGGACAGAAGGATCTGTCCCGCCAATACACAAAGTTCTCAATGCGCAGGGTCCCATTCGTTTACACATGAATCAACTGTCGTTTCTATTTTATTCCCAATTTCATCCAGATAGCAATGTATGATAAATATTCAATGCTGTAGTAAAACTTTACAGGCCCCTCTATCAATGATGCCTGTCGGCCATGATACAATATATAGAGATGAATAAAGGGAGGCAGCTCTATGGAATGGGTTGATGGCAAGAGACGGTGTTTCTGGGCAAATCCGAAGAATCCACTGTATATCAGATATCATGATGAAGAATGGGGCGTGCCGGTGCACGATGACCGAAAGCTTTTTGAAATGTTGCTGCTGGAGTCCTTCCAGGCCGGCCTTTCCTGGGAGTCCATCCTGAATAAGCGGGAAAACTTCCGGCGCGCCTTCGATGGATTCGATTTGGAAAAGGTGGCTGGGTACGGGGAGGAAAAGATGGAAGCCCTCCGGCAGGACGCAGGAATTATCCGGAACCGTCTTAAAATCCGAGCGGCCGTGGGGAATGCGAAGGCATTTCTTGCTATCCGTAAGGAATGGAAAACCTTTGACGCATACCTTTGGCACTGGACGGAGGGAAAGGTACTCCATGAGACCGGACAGACCTCATCTCCCCTGTCGGATGCTATTTCCAAAGACCTGAAGAAACGGGGCATGAAATTCGTGGGGACCACCATTATCTGTTCCTACCTCCAGGCAGTGGGTGTGATCGATTCCCACGAGGACGGGTGTTTTAAAGGAAAGGACTCTGGCCTTCGGCCAGGGCTAAGGCTGCCGCTTGGGCTCAAGGAAGGGAAACTTTGATGTCAGCCTTCGGCCAAAGGCCACAGCCCGGTGCAGCCTATTGCACCTTATGCCCCCGCTTTGCCCCGGCAAAGCCACCACCCGGTGAACGAGCAAAGCGCAGTTCACCCACCACCTTCAGCCCCATCCGTACGCATGGGAGGATATACCAATACGTATACAGCCGCAGGCCGTTCATTCCAATGCTATAATATACATATAACATACATTTCATCTTTCACACATAAGGAGAGGAGCCCTATGAAGAAAATCGCTTTTTATGGGAAGGGCGGCATCGGCAAATCCACCACCGCTTCCAATGTATCCGCCGCTTTGAGCCTCATGGGAAAGCGGGTGTGCCAGATCGGCTGTGACCCGAAGAATGATTCCACCCGCCTTCTCCTGGGCCATATCTGCAAGGAGACGGTGCTGGACCAGATCCGCACGAAGGATGCTTCTGAAATTAAGAAGGAGGATATCATCCATACCGGGTTCAACGGCATTACCTGCGTGGAGGCAGGGGGACCGGAGCCCGGGGTGGGCTGCGCAGGCCGGGGCATCATCGTGGCCCTGCAGCTCCTGGACCGGCTCCATGCGCTGCCGGAGTCCGATGTGATCCTGTACGACGTGCTGGGGGATGTGGTGTGCGGCGGCTTTGCCATGCCTATCCGGGAAGGGTACGCCGAAGAAATCTACGTGGTGTCCTCCGGGGAGCTCATGTCTCTCTATGCAGCCAATAATATAGCCAAGGGCATCCGCCGCTTCGCGTCCCGGGGCAAGGTGCGGCTGGCCGGTATCATCGGCAACAGCCGTAAGGTGCCGGGGGAGAAGGAGCTTCTTCTGGAATTTGCGGATATGCTCCATACGAAGCTGGTGGCCTTTGTACCCCGGGATAAAATCGTGAACCTGGCGGAAAATAACAGGCAGACCGTACTCCAGTACGCACCGGATTCTGCCCAGGCCGATGTGTACCGGAAGCTGGGGGAGACGATTCTGACCAATGAGAATCTTTCCATTCCTACGCCTGTTTCCTTTGATGATCTGGAAAAGCTGGTGAGCCGGTATGGCACTGAAAACTAAGTGGCTTTTTACAAAGAATAAATCCATGAGCTGCACCATGACCGCCGTATGGCGGGCGGTGGTGGGCTGCAAGGGATGCGCCGTGATTTTCCACAGCCCCATGGGCTGCGTCCACGTGGCGGCGTCCATGGACCTGGGCAACCATTACCGCCTGTCCGCCGATGGGGAGCGGGAAGTGGAGGAGACGGTCCCCCTTGTTTCCTCGAACCTTCGGGAAAAGGACAGTATCTTCGGCGGTATCGACAGGCTCCATGAATGCATTGCCTACACCATGGAAACCTACCATCCCGAGTGCCTGCTCATCGCTTCTTCCTGTACCGCCGGCGTCATCGGCGACGACGTGGATGAAGAGGCGGCTTCGGCGGAAGCGGAATACGGCATCCCTGTCATGTCCATGCCCTTTGCGGGTTTCCTGGGCGGCGAGTATTCCGACGGCTACTATAAGACGGCGAAAGCCATCATGGACCGGTTCTTCGTGAAGAATGACCACGAGCCGGACTCCGTGGTGCTCCTGGGAGACCAGATGGGACCCCACGGCCAGTACGTGCGGGAAGTGACCAGGCTCCTCTCCCTTCTGGGGCTCCATGTGGATTACCAGTTCCCGGGGTATGTTCCCTTCAAGGACTGGAAAAACGTGACGAAGGCCTCCTATTCTGTAATGCTGGGCACCGCCGGTCAGCCTCAGGGCATGGTGGACATGGTGAAAGAGCTGGAAACGGAATACGGCGTGAAATCTGTGGGAAATGTATATCCCACGGGCTTTGAGGCCACCTGCCACTGGATCCGTAAGGTGGCGGAGACGGCAGGACGGAAAGACCGGGGAGACAAAGTGGTGGAAGAGGAAACGAAACGGCTCACCGCAGAGGTTTCTTCCTATCTTCCCATGACGAAAGAAAAGAAGGCGGTCATCGCCATCGGCCGCGGCATCCGGTGGTACCATCCGAAGGAGACCCTGGCCTCTCTGCAGCGGCTGGCCCTGGATATCCGGGGGGTCCTCTTCTTCCCGAATCTCACGGAAGAGGATAAGGCGGCGTTCCGTAAGGAAATCGCAGCTTTTGGAAATATTCCCATTTATGAAGGGTCCGCCGATGATCTCCTGAAGGACTGCGACGTGCTCCTCACCACCAATGAAATGACCAATGCCCCCGTGCGGCAGCTGTTTATCCCCATGGTGGCACTGGCGGGATTCGAGGGAGAGCAGGTCTTCCTGCGCTCCCTGTACCGGCTCCTCTGCCGCCGGGGAAGAAAGGGAGGCATCGCCTATGTCAAAGCCTGAATTTGAGTCCTACTGTCATCACAATAACCGCTGCGGCCTTACGGGATCCTCCGCGTTCTTCGCATCCATTCCGAAGAGCTTTGTCATGATCAATGGTCCCCTGTGGTGCTATTTCTATGCCATGAAACACGTGGATGACGAAAACAAAAACGCCGCCACCATGTTTTACTGCACCCAGCCCAGTCCGGCGTCCCTGGTGTATGGCACGGAAAAGGACATCACCGACGGTCTTTCCTATGTGAAGACGGTGCCCGGCGTGGACCGGGTTTTCCTCATGAATAACTGCAGCATCGGCCTTATCGGGGATGACCTGAAGGGAATCGCCAGGAAATTCGGCGGCCCCTGGCCCGTATACACCATGGACAGCGGCGGCCTTAAAGGAAATTTTGAAAAGGGATTTGCCAATGCTTTCCTCCGGGTGGTGGAAGAAATGAAGCCGCTCCCTGTGAAGCCGACTGCTGTGAACGTGCTGGGCCTGTCCGATGTATCCATGAAGGGAAGGGAAGACGCCCGGGAAATCCGGCGGCTCCTTTCCATGACCGGCATTTCCGTCATCTCCACCCCCGGCTGTGCTGAGGACTGGGACACCATCATGAAGGCACCGGAGGCGGCGGTGAACCTGGTGGTCCGGGATGAACTGGCCCTTCCGGCGGCGGAAGAAATGAAGAACCGCTTCGGCACACCTTATCTCCAGGTGGGACTGCCCTACGGTTACGAAGGCACCCTGCACTGGATCCGGCAGGTGGTGGAAGGCTGCGGCTTCGGAAATCCGAAGGCGGTGCGGGAAGAAGTGGACCGCATCCGTCCGGAGGTCATGAGAAGGGGCAGCTACCTGGCTTCCCTCTGGGGCTCCTTGTGGTTCGATCAGGTCCTGGTAGCGGCACCGCCGTCGGAGGCCATCGGTATGGCTGATGCCCTTCGGAACGAATGGCTCGATACGGCCAATCTCATTATCCATCTCCAGATGCCCACGACCTACCATACCGACGCTGCCGACGCCGTCAGAACCCTGCCGAAAGACGACGCCCTGGTGAAAGAGGACTATAAACAATGGAAGGGGGGACTTGTCCTCTCCTCCAGCGAAGAAACGGCAAATCTGGAACGGATGAAAAAGCCCTTTGCCTCCGTCCATATCGCAAGGCCCTCTCATGATGAACTCATGATTACCGATCTTCCCCTCTGCGGCATCCGGGGAGCGGCGTACCTCTATGAACGAATCTGGAATGCCAAACTGAGGGAAATGAGATGAAGACACTGTTCAACACAGCTTTTTGAATGTATCGTTACTTTTTGGCCCCATTCTTTGCCTGCATTCTTCTACGGATTTTTCCGTTAGAACGATTGCAGGCGTTTTTTCATGCCTTGATTTGTGCTTTCTCACCTTTCAACAACACAGCAGGAAACAATCCGATATCAGGAAATTACTTAATTTACCAACGATTCACGCAAATCGCAGTAGGAAAATATGTAATATTGCCTATAAATTCTTAAGAATTTTCATGTAATTACTTCAAAAAACTTACAGAAATAGTATAATTAGATGTGTATATCAGGAATTCTGTATCGTAGATTATTTATAATTAATTACTGCTGATTGAATGAATGTACAAAAAATAGGAAGACACTGCTCTTTATGTTGGGTGGTTGCCAGATTGCTTGATTGGAGGAACTATGGACTGCAAGATTATTTACATGACAAACCATGACAGGCGGTATGCGGCTATCCGCAAGGCCTGCGAAGCGCTGCAGGAGGAGGGAAAGATTTCTGACCTCTGCCTGCCTGTGATGATTGAGAGAACCAGTGACTGGGACCGTTCCTGGGAAAGGAAGATGAAAGGTGCCTCTTTGGTCATGGTGCATCTCATGAAGAACGGGCTGAAGTCGAATTTCTGGAAGGAATGCCGCCGTTTCCTGGATGGAGAGGGAATTCCTTACTTCGTAGATGCTGTGGACGGTGGCGCTGCGGAGCACAGCGAGAGTCTCACCGATGATATGATGAAACATTTTCGGGAGTACTGTCTCTACGGTGGCATGGAGAATTTTAAAAATCTCTGGCTTTATGCGAATTCCCTTTTTGATAGTGCCATTGAGAAACCGGAAGCTCCGAAGACTTACACCTGGGCCGGCATTTATGACCCCACAAAGGAGAGTCTCTTTACCACGGACCTTGCAGAGTTTATCGGCCGCTGGCATGATAACCGGCCTGTGCTGGGACTTCTCTTTTACAGGGAGGAATGGATCTGGGGGGACCTGTCCTACCAGAACGCTTTTATGGAAGAGGCAGAGAAGCAGGGCTATCATGTGATTCCGGTCTTTGCCAATGGCGCGCCGGAAACAGCCCTTGGCATGCCTACCCTGTCGGAGATCATTGAAACCTATTTCATGAAGGATGGTAAGCCGGTGATTGATTCCCTTACCAGTACCATGAAGTTTGCTCTTACCGGCAGCGGCCAGGCCTCTATTGCCACTTTGAAGAAACTGGGAGTTCCGCTTCTTGATGCTTATACCCTCCTCGTATCGGAAAAGGACTGGCGGGAGAATAAGGAAGGTCTCAATTCCATCGAGACTTCCATCGCCGTGGCCATGCCGGAACTGGATGGCGCCATTCACGGGGTGCCAATTGCCGGCAGAGTACGGAAGGAAGATGGCACCGTAGAATTCCATCCCATTCCGGAACGGATTTCCCGGATGGTGGGGAAGGCGGGCAAATGGGCTCACCTCCATCGAATGGCAAACTCTGATAAGAAAATTGCCATTATTTTCCACAATTATCCGGCGAAGAATTCGAATATCGGTTCCGCTTCCGGCCTGGATACCATGGAAAGCGCTATCCGCCTCATGAAGCGGATGAAGGACGAAGGATATACCATCGATTTCATTCCGGAGGATACGGAAAAATTCATCGAAATGATGACGTCCCATGCTACGAATGATGTGTCCATGATGACCGAAAAGCAGGCGGAGGAATGCCAGAAGCTGTCGGCAAAGGAATATATCGATTTCTTCCATACCCTTGGAAAGGATGCCCAGAAGAGAATGGAAGAGAGCTGGGGCAAGGCACCGGGGGAAGTCATGATTTCGGACAAGGGAAATATCCTGGTTCCCGGGACCATGGACGGAAACCTGTTCCTTACGGTGCAGCCTTCCCGGCAGTACGGTATGGATCCCTCCAAGGCCTACCATGATCCCTACATCCCGCCGACCCACCAGTACGTGGCTTTCTACTACTGGCTCCGGAATGTATGGAAGGCGGATGCCGTAATTCACATGGGTACCCATGGTAACCTGGAATGGCTGCCGGGCAAAGCAACAGGGCTCGATGAAGAAAGTTATCCGGATATTGCATTGGGAGACCTGCCCAATGTATATCCTTACCATATGACCATTACCGGTGAAGGCATGATTGCCAAGCGCCGTTCTTCAGGCTGTCTTATCGGCTACATGCCGGCGCCGGTAGCCGATGCCGGTGCCTACGATGAACTGGAGGAACTGGAAAAGACCATGGACGAATACGCTCACCTGAAAGAAACGGGGAACGACGTATCGGACATGGAAAAACCGATTCTGGAGCTTGTAAAAAAAGCAAAACTGGAAAGCGATGTGCCCATGAAGGAGGGAACTGCCTTTGATGATTATGTGGCAGATCTCCACAATTACATCGAAGAGCTGAAGGACAGCGAAGTCCATGTGGGCCTCCATATCCTGGGCCAGCCTTTGGAAGGAGATCTCCTTACCGACGGTATTCTCCAGCTGCTGCGTCTTTCCAATGACAAGATCCCGTCCATCTATGATCTGTGGGCGGAGAAGTATGGCACGGACCTGGATACCATCCAGGAAAGGGCTGCTGAAATGGATGAGAAGGAACACTGCACCTACGGCGAACTCATGACCCGGATCCGGAAAGAAACAAGAAAGGTCATCCGGACGGTGCAGGACGGCGGCTTTACGGAAGACGCCATTTCCGGAGCCATGGACCTTCCGGAAATGGAGGGGAGCGGTGAATGGCGCAGTAAGGCGGAGAACCTTCTTCACTTTGTGACCGAGGAAATCTATCCCCGCCTTTCCCGGGTGACGAAAGAAATGGACCACACCCTGGATGCTTTGGATGGACGATACGTGGAACCGGGTCCGTCCGGCTCCCCCAATGCCGGTGGCGTCTCTCTCCTGCCTTCGGGCCGGAATTTCTACGGCGTAGATCCCAGGACACTGCCTTCTCCGGCAGGCTGGCAGCTGGGTGTGAAGCTTGGCGACCGGATGATTGAGAAGTTCATCGCCGACCAGGGCAAGTATCCGGAAAATATCGGTATGGTTCTCTGGTCCGGCCCCAATATGCGCTCCTCCGGCCAGGATATTGCGGAATTCCTCTACCTTCTCGGTATCCGCCCCGTATGGCAGAAAGGAAGCCTCCAGGTCCGGGACCTGGAGCCGATTCCCCTTTCTGAACTGAAGCGTCCCAGAATCGATGTCACCGGCCGTATCAGCGGCCTCTTCCGGGATACGCTGCCCCAGATTTCCGAACTCATGGATAAGGCAGTACTCCTGGCGGCTTCCCTGGATGAGAAGGACGAAGATAACTTCATCCGGAAGCACGTGAAGGCGGACACGAAACTTATGACCGATGAAGGGGTGGATGCAGACGATGCCTGGAGAAATGCGGCATTCCGCATCTTCGGTGATGCTCCCGGTACCTATGGGGCCGGTGTGAATACGGTGCTGGACTCCAAGAACTGGCAGAACGAAGATGACCTGGCCAGTGTCTATGTCCGCTGGGGCGGCCACGTCTTTGGCGGCGGCAACCGGGGCGTCTTCAAACCGGAACTCTTCAAGAAACGGCTGGCCTCCCTGGACCTTACGGTGAAGAATGAAGAAAACCATGAATCCAATATTCTTTCTTCCGATGACTACAATGCTTTCCACGGCGGTATGATTGCCGCGGTGAAGAGCCTCGGTGGCAAGACTCCCCAGTCCTATGTAGGGGATTCCACGAACCGCAGTGCTGTAGGAGTGAAGACGGTACAGGAAGAAATGAAGCGGGTTTTCCGCAGTGAATCCATGAATCCGAAGTACATCGAAGGCCTCATGAAACACGGTTATAAAGGAGCTACGGACCTGGCAAACCGGCTGTCCATCAGTTTCCAGTGGGATGCCACCAGCGGCGTTATGGATGACTACATGTATGAACAGTACGCGAAAAAATACGCCCTGGATCCGAAGATGCAGCAGTGGATGAAGAAAGTGAATCCCTGGGCTCTCCAGAACATTGCCGAAACCCTTCTGGAAGCGGACCAGCGGAAGATGTGGAATGCCGATGATTCCATGAAGGAAGAACTGCAGCAGCTCTACCTGTCGGTGGAAGGGGAACTGGAAGATGATGGAGACGATGACGAATAACATGCCACCTATCCGCATGCTGGTGCTTACCCTTACCGGGCGGTGCAACTTTGCCTGCCGCTACTGCTATGCTTCTGATGTGGACCAGGTAGACATGGCTGAGGAAACGGCCATGAAAGCGGTGATGATGGCCGGAAAATCGGGGGAGAGGTTTCTCCTCCAGTTCTCCGGCGGTGAGCCGCTTCTTCGGTTTCCCCTCATCCGAAAGCTGGTGCATCTCGTAGAAGAGCATCACTTTGATGCCCAGATGCAGGTGCAGACGAACGGTTCTCTACTCACGAAGGACATAGGCCGTTTCCTTTACGACCATAACGTGGGCATCGGGATTTCCTGTGACGGCAGGCCCTCTGTCATGGACAGGACCAGGCTCATGAAAGACGACGGTTCCTCGTCTCAGGCGGCGGCCCGGGGCTTCCGGAACCTGGCGGAAGAGGGTATCGGCACCGGCATCACCTGTGTCGTTACTGACGATATGGTGGACGAACTGCCGGGCATTGCCGACATGGCCCAGTTTTACGGGAACGTGCACCAGGTGGGTTTTGATATCCTCCGGGAGCAGGGGAGGGGAAGCACCCTTCACGAGCCCTCGGCGGAAGCTATGACGAAGGCCCTGGAGGCCGTGTACCGCCGTATGGCCCTGCTGGAACAGGTCACGGGCCGTCATATCCACTTTACCCAGGAAGATCGGGCAGAACGGCTGGATCGGACCGGGAAATATGAATTTCCCCAGTGCTATGCCATGAACGGCGAGGCTGCCTTTGTGGATGTCCACGGCTCCATCTACGCCTGCTCTTCCCTTATGGGACGGGACAAGTACCTTCTCGGTACCGTAGAAACGGGCCGGGACCCGGACAAGGTGAGGGAAGTGGGGGACTTCATCAAAAAAGCCATGAACCGCTGCCGGAGCTGCGAGTACTTCCGCCTCTGCGGCGGAGGCTGCTTCTCCCGGTGGCTTGATAAAGATGGACACGTACGGCTCTCAGAAGCTGAATGTGCCATGAAGAAATTTTTTATAAAGAAATATTTAGAAAAGAAGGGGACCGGTCTGCAGTCAGGGCTGTGAATGCGTCAGGGTTCTGCCTGACGGTCTCATGCACTGGCCGAAGACCGCAGCCCGCATCCTGATGCACCTTATGCCCAGGCGCGAAGCGCTCTCAATCTGGTGAACGAGCGAAGCAGCGTTCACCCACAACCTTTAGTTTCATTCACTTATTGGTGTTTGATATACATACACATTATTTCATTTATACGGCAAGGAGGAGTTTATTTATTATGAAAAGACAGGGAACATTCCCATTTACCGCCATCATTGGCCAGGACACCATGAAAAAAGCGCTGGTCCTGAACGTGGTTAACCCGAAACTGGGAGGCGTACTGATCCAGGGTGAAAAAGGTACCGCCAAATCCACCGCTGTCCGTGCGCTGGCCGATCTCCTGCCACCCCGCAAGTGCATCAAAGGGTGCCGTTTCCACGATGATCCTGATGATAAGGCCAACTGGTGCGATGAATGCCATGAAAAGTATGACCATGAAGAGCCGCCGGTGGAAATGCTGCCGATGAAGGTAGTAGAACTTCCGGTCAGTGCCACCGAAGACCGCGTCGTAGGTACACTGGATATCGAAGCTGCTATCCGTGAAGGCAAGCGTTCTTTTGAAACCGGCATCCTGGCTGATGCGAACCGGAATATCCTCTACGTGGATGAAATCAACCTGCTCGATGATCACGTGGTAGATGTGCTTCTGGACTCCGCAGCTATGGGTATCAATACGGTAGAACGGGAAGGTATTTCCTATTCCCATCCGGCCCGTTTCTCCCTCGTAGGCACCATGAACCCGGAAGAAGGGGATATCCGTCCCCAGCTTCTGGACCGCTTTGCCCTGTCCGTCAAGGTAGTTGGTGAACAGGATCCGGAAAAGAGAGCGGAAATTATCAAGAGACGTCTTGCCTATGAAGCAGATCCGGAACCGTTCCTGGAACAGTGGAAAGATGAACAGGCCAAAGAAGTCCGCCGCATCGAAAGAGCTATGAAACTCCTGCCCCAGGTTACCGTGTCCAATGACATCCTTCTCCTGGCAGCGAAGATTTCCATTACCCTCGGTGTCGATGGACATCGTGCCGACATTACACTGATCAAGACAGCAGAAACCATTGCTGCCGTCGCAGGCCATACGGAAGTCACAAAAGAAGATATCCGGGAAGCATCCAGACTAGCCCTGCCACATCGTATGAGACGCCGTCCGTTCGAGGAACAGACCCTGGACTGGTCGGAAGTGGATAAGGTCATTGACGATGAAGCGTAATGTTTTCCCATTTGCCGCTGTCTGCGGAATGGAAAAGGCCAAAGAAGCTATCCTCCTTACCCTGGTGAATCCCTTTGCCGGCGGCCTCCTGATTTCAGGAGAAAAGGGTACCGGTAAATCTACCCTGGTCCGGGCGGCCAGGGAACTGGTGGATGCACCGTGGGTAGAAATTCCGATCAGCATCACCGAGGATCGGCTCTTTGGTTCCATTGATACAGAAGAGGCAATCCGCAGCGGTCACAAGAAGCTCCTTCCCGGGCTGATTGACGAAGCGGATGGTGGTATTATCTATATTGACGATGTAAATCTCCTGCGGGATGATCTTCTTTCCGCAGTACTGAACATCAGGGAAGCCGGCGGGTACCGTCTCGAAAGGGATGGCCTTTCGGAACAGAGGGATACCTCCTTTACCGTACTGGCAGTGATGAATCCGGAAAGCGGTACCCTGTCTTCCTCTTCTCTCGACCGGTTCGGCCTTTTCGCCTCCACCGATGAAGATTTTGACGACGAGACGAGACTGGAAATCATCCGGAGAGTGCTGGACTTTGAAAAGGACGGCATCGCTTTCCGGGAAAAATGGCAGGAAGAGACGGAGAAACTGAAAGAGAAGGTCAGAAATGCCAGGGAAGCACTGAAGACGGTAGAAGTATCGCCGGCCATGATCCAGCTGGCCGCCGTATATACCCTGAAGGCCCACGTGGCAGGCCACCGGGCGGATATTTACCTCATCGAGGCAGCCCGGGCGGAAGCGGCTCTGGAAGGTAGAAAATACGTACTTCCGAAGGATCTGGAAAAAGCAGCGGAATTTGTCCTGCCCCACCGCATGAGAAAGGCGGAAGAGGAGCAGCAGGAACCGCAGCAGCCGGAGGAGGAGCCCCAGCAGCCGGAAGAAAATAAGGAAGACCAGCAACAGCCCCAGAATGAACCGGCCGATGAGAATGCCTTCAGCCATCCTCCGGAAGCACAACCGCCGCAGACGGACACCGAAGATTCAGAAGACAGCAATCAGGACAGCAATCCGGAAAATTCCAAATTTTCCAATCCTAAAGGAGAAAGCCGGGAACGGATTGATGCCGCTGATCTCCATGTGAATCTGCCGCCCATGTGGATCGAACCGTCGAAGGATAGAAAGCCGAAGAAGGGCAGCGGAAAGCGGAGCCTCACTATGACGGACCTCATGCAGGGCCGCTACGTACGGGCAGAAATCCCGAAGTCAAAGACCAGCGACATCGCTTTCGATGCCACACTCCGGGCCGCAGCGCCCTACCAGAAAGCCCGTCCTTCCAATGGCTGCGCCGTGGTGATTCGCAAGGATGACCTCCGGAGCAAAATCCGGGAAAAACGGACAGGCAATATTTTCCTCTTTGTCGTAGATGCCAGCGGCTCCATGGGGGCCAGGGAACGGATGAAGACCGTAAAAGGCGTCATTTTCAAAATCCTTCTGGACGCTTACCAGAAACGTGACCGGGTGGGTATGGTAGCTTTCCGCAAAAACCAGGCGGAAGTACTCCTTCCGGTGACCCGGTCCGTGGATTTTGCCCAGAAGAAACTGGCCACCATGCCTACCGGCGGAAAGACGCCTCTGGCCAAAGGCCTCCTGAAGGCGGAAGACGTGCTGGATATGCTCTATCGGCAGGATGCGAACCAGGACCCCGTGATGATTCTCATCACCGATGGCAGGGCTACCAGCCCCCTGAACAAGGGGACGAACCCGGTCACCGATGCCCTGGAAGAAGCGAAACGCATCGGCCGCAGAAATATTCCGGTAGCTGTTATTGATACGGAATCGGGCTTCATCAAGCTGGGCCTTGCGAAGAAACTGGCCAAGGCCATGGGAGCATCCTACTTCCAGGTGGACAAGATTTCCGAAGACCAGCTGCTCCATATCTGGAGAACTGCAGCAAATATGTAAATGGGCCTGAATGTTTAGGGAAGCGCTGATTAATTCGCAGAGTCCGATTATACATGTATTTTCATGCAATACTGCGTCATAATCCGGCCAAGGATAAAAGGAAGGCGCTTTAATGTGCAGAGAAAGCGCCAACTTACCTTGGCTCAGCAGTCCTATGCAGGACTGCTGCTTTAAATAGCTCGCTATTCGCGTCGGATTATTCCTTGTATTGCATGAAAATACAAGAGTATAATCGAACAACGATTTAATCAGTGCTTCCCTGGATTGTTGAAGTGACTCAAGGGGAATGGACTCCATGTAAGGGGATGGTGTGCAGCATTCACTTATATAGGGGCACAAGCTTTTATCCTGCGGCGGAACCGCCCGGTAAATGTTCCACAGCGCTGTGTAACCTGTGTACCGCACCCGCCCTGCGGTATCACGGTGTTTCCCTTGAGCCGCTTTTTATTATCCTATGACCCTGTGCTCCATTTTTGAAAGGAAACAGTAACTATGAGACAATGTATGGATGAAGAAAACCTGCATCGCAGGCTGAAGAAGATTGTTGGCCAGGTACAGGCGATTGACCGCATGATCGATGAGGATATTCCCTGCGAAGATATCCTGACCCAGGTGAACGCGGCCAAGTCGGCCCTCCATAAGGTGGGGCAGATCATCCTGGAAGGGCACCTGCAGCACTGCGTGCGGGATGGTATCGAGCATGGAAATGCAGATGAAACCATTGCTAAATTTGCGAAGGCCGTAGAGCGCTTTTCAAATATTGTCTGATGCCGTGAAAAAGGCAGCGGCTTTCGGTATGGACTTTGTCTTTTCGATAAGGCCCCGCCAACCGCTTCAACGGGTGAAGCGATGTCGAAGCCACAACTCCCCATGAACCATTTATACGCGGGGCTATACGCTCGAGGGATGCCCCTCGAGCGTAGTCCACAGCCCTATTCTGTTGAGGTCCTTATGATCCGATTTTTATTCTTTCTGTTTTTTACCCTGTGCACCTTTCTCTCCCCTGCCTATGGTATGGAGGGGACGGCAAGCCTCGATGTGCAGTACCCCTATACCCTTTCTCCGTCGGAGAAGGGGGAGGTTCACCCGGGGAGCACCCAGATGCTTTACGTTTCCCTGGAGGAGGCCAATGTGCCGGTGGAGCGGAAGGTGTCTGTCCATATTTCCCTGCCATCGGGCTATGAGGCCCTTCCCGGGGATCACTGGGTGGTTTCAGGGGGAGGACGTCAGGTGGATATGGACTGGACCCTTTCTGCCGATTTCGGCCAGCTCTTTGAGGCTATTCCTATCCTGTCGGACAGTTCCGTCACTTCTTCCGGTGAAGCGGTGGATGTCACGGTGGATGGGGATGGCCTTCATTTGTCCCAAAGTATCCCCTTCACCGTGGGAGAACCGGTGGCGGAGAAAGAAGAAGGCAGGAAGAAGGCCCATGAATCCTGGTATATCCAGGGCAGCGCCCTTCCTGTGGATGAGTCCGGGGAAATTGACAGCAGGCAGGAAAAGGATACCATTGTGGTGCCCGATGTGACCCTGGAAAATATGAAGACCCGGCTTACCGGCGGGAAAAGCACGGACTGGACCGGTCTTTTATCCCGGCCCGTGGCCTACATGCTTTTGGACCTCCGAAATCCCCAGGGCGATGAAAAGCCGGTCCATGGGACCGCGGTGCTGGTGGACCGGGGAACGGGAGAAGTGAAGAAGGGGCTCATTTCCATTTCCGAAGGCGGTGCCGTGAATGAGGATGCAGGAAGCGCAGAAGGGACGAACATTTCTTTTTCCCTCACCGGCGGCAAACTGCAGACGGTGGTATTTCCACTCTATGCAGATCCCTTTTCTATCAATGAAGGAGATTACAACCTGCGGATCACCCTCAATGATGGCGGGGCGGACCGGATGATGGAAGTCCCTCTGACCGTGGTGAAAAGGCGGAGCATCGGTTATGTGGCACTGGGATTTTCCCTGTGCTGCCTTCTGGCAGTGCTCCTTTCCCTGGGGCGCCTGAAGAGGTGCATCCTCACCATTGGTGCCCGGGGCGATATTACGACAGCTCTTTTCGGAGCCCTGGCCTTCGGCGGCGTGGTGGTGCCTGTGACACTCCTGGGGGATTTCCTCCATGTCCTGCTGGGACCGTTTTCGGGACTGGTGACGGGCCTTTTGAGCGGCGTGGTGCAGTACCTGCTCCTCATGGCGCTCCTCATTCTCTTCCGAAAGCCCGGTGTGGCCGCCCTGTTTTACCTGATTCGCTGGCTCCTGTCGGCTATCCTTTTTGGTCGGGTGACACCGGTGGGGATTCTCCTCTGCGCCGCTTCCATGGTAGTCATCGAAGGGGTGCTCTATGGAGCCGCCTTTTACAGGAGAAGGGAAATTTCCCGCAATTACGGCATTTTTATTTCCTTCCTTCTGGGCCTCTGTGATGCCGGACTTACGTTTGTCAACATGCAGCAGCTCATGCTGTTTTACCGGATGTACTATGCGGACTGGTTCATCGGTCTTTATATGGTAATTAATGGCCTTCTCTACAGCAGCCTGGGCAGTTTCCTGGGCTGGAAGACGGGACGGCGGCTCAGGCAGGTGATGGGATCATGATACTATCGGTGGAAGATTTTTCCTGCCGGTACGGGACGAGAATGAAGGATACCCTGTCCCACGTATCCTTTCGGGTAGAAGAGGGGGAAATGGTACTCATTGCCGGCCGTTCGGGCTGCGGAAAGTCGACGCTCATCAAGGCCATTACGGGGCTCTTGGAGGATGTTTCCTGCCAGGGGCGCATTGTCCTCTGCGGCCGGGATACCTCATCCATGACAGCAGAGGATATCGGTCTCTATGCAGGCACCGTGTACCAGACCCCGGATGACCAGCTTTTTGCCATGACCATAGGTGATGAAGTGGCTTTTGCCCTGGAAAATCGAGGAGAAGAGGAGTCGGTGATCCGTCGTGAAGTATCATCGGCCCTTTCCAAAGTGGGACTTGGGGGGATGGAGGAAAGGAGCATCCACGCCCTTTCCGGCGGCCAGCGGCAGCGGCTGGTGCTGGCGTCCATCCTCGTCACCCATCCGAAGCTTCTCATTCTTGATGAACCGGTGAGCCAGATGAATCCCCAGGGAGTGAAAGACTTTCTGGATCTTTTATCATCCCTGAATCGGTCGGAGCACATGACTATCCTCATGGTGGAACACCGGGTGAATGAGCTGGCTTCCCGCTTTCCCAGGCTCTGTGTCATGAGCGAAGGCCGTTTCATTTATGACGGTCCCACAGAAAAGGCCTGGAATGAAATCGAAGATACGGCGGTCTACGGTCTTCGGGAGCCGGAACCCGTAAAGCTGTCCAGAAAGCTCCATATCCGTCCGGTGACGGACAGTATGGAAAAGCTGGTGGCTGCGGTCAGGGAAAAGGGGATTTCCTTTATTCCCCACGTGGACTGCCCGCCCCGGAAGGAGGAGGGGGAGGTGGTAATGGAGGGGAGAAATATCCATTTCACCTATCCCGGCACTTCGGAGGAGACCCTCCATGGCCTGTCCTTTTCTATACGGAAGGGTACCATCAATGGACTTATGGGATTCAACGGCGCCGGAAAATCCACGCTCCTCAATATTCTGGCCGGTCTGGAAGAGCCTGCGGAGGGGGAAATCCTTATCCATGGGAAGAAGGCTTCCAACGAACGGCATCATGTGGGGTTCATGCGGCAGGAAGCGGACCTCATGCTGCTGACGGACTCGGTGGAAGAAGAGCTCACCTGGAATAACCGGGATATAACGGAAGAAGAACTGGATACCCTTCTTCACAAGCTCCACGTGGCCCATTACCGCCACGATTTTCCACTGGCCCTGTCCAAAGGGCAGCGGCTGCGGGTGGTTTTCGGGGCCATGCTGGCGAGGAAGGATAATGACATCCTTCTTCTCGATGAGCCCACCACCGGACAGGATCAGAAGAGCCTCATGGATATACGGGAAATGCTCCGCTATGCGGCGTCCATGGGACGGACTATTTTCATCTGCACCCATGATATGGAACTGGCTGCGGATCTGGCACAGGAAATATTCGTGCTGAAGGATGGTCAGTTTATCGCCCGCGGCAGTCCCCATGCCATATTCAGCAATCGAAAACTTATGGAGACCGGGGGCCTTTCCCTTCCGCCGATGATGAAATTTTCTGAAAAAATGGGGATAGAGCCCTGCGTTACTATCAGGGAGGTGATGGACCATGTCTTACCGGCAGACCTTCGAAGGAAGTGATCGGCCCTCCTGTCTGTCCCGGCTCGACGGACGGACGAAGCTGTCCATCCTTTTCCTTTACGCCATTATGATGGTGCTGGTGGATAATGGGAGAACCCTCTTTATCCTTTTTACGGTGACCCTCATTCTTCACTTTCTGGCAAAGACGCCCCTTTATAAATGGAAAATCCTGGCGGTCTTTATCCTTTTGGGACTTTGGGGTTCCATATCCAGCCAGGCCCTTTTCTTTGCCCAGAACCCCAGGACACCGCTTCTCATGCTCATATCTCCGGGATTCCCTGTGCTGGGTCCCCTGACAAAGGGTCTCTATATTTATAAGGAAGGTATTATTTACGGCGCCATACAGGGCATGCGGACAGTATCCATGATTTCCCTGGGCCTCCTGGTCTGCTGGACCAGTGATCCCCGGAGCCTCCTGAAGGCCCTGACCTCCTGGCACCTGTCGCCCCAGGCCTCTTTCATGCTCATCACGGCCATCCGATTCTTTCCGATTCTTGCTTCCGAAGCAGGAGAAGTGATGACAGCCCTCCAGCTCCGGAGCGGCACTGTGAAGGGAAGGCACCAGGTGCTGCGGCACATTCCTTATATGGTGAAACCCCTTCTGGCCCGATGCCTCCGGCGGGCGGGGACTTTGTCCCTTTCCGTTACCAGCCGGGGACTGTTCCTGGCGAAGGGGAAGAAGGGAACTCCCTGGCGGGCAGGGGAGAAATGGGCCTGCGCATTGTGCCTTCTATTTACCCTCTTCTGCGGGGTCAGCAAGATTCTTTATGCCCTGTCCCTGAAGGGATTCTATTTTGGCCTGTTTCGCGTAATCTATGACTGGACGAAATTATACCTATGAAAAAATGTAAAACATTTCTGATTTTCGCACTCCTGTTTCTCACATGGGCGGCCCTTTTCCGGCTGACCGGGAGTAAGACGCCCTGGCAGATTTTCACAGTCCATGACCGGGAAGCAGGTACCATGGTGCCTTTGGGAGAAATGGCAGGACGGAATTATGACCGCATGGGATTTGACGGCGGGGAAATCCTCTCCGTGAAATCTGATGGAGGCTGGCTCATCGGCACAGCAAACGGGGAGCTGCTTCACCTGTCCAAAGAGGGAAAAGAACTCTGGAGCCATTCTGTAGGAAGCGGCCTCATCCGGTCCATTGCGGTGAGCCGGGATGAAAAGACGGTCTACGCCGGCGAAAAGAGTCCCGATGGCTATCTGTACGCCCTGGATGTGAAGACGGGAGACGTGAAATGGAAATGCAAGGGGTATGACATTATCGGCGGTGAACCGGACATCCGGGCGGATCCACAGCCCATCCATGTGGCCACGGACAGGGAGGGAAATGTATACGCCGTTTTCTATCGGTTCACCTTGGATGAATCCGGCACTCGCCGCTACGTGAGCCGTATTGTGTCATTTACCGCAGGCGGCGACGTCCGCTGGAAATATCCGGAAAATGGAAATATGGATGCCTGGGTAAACTGGGGCGACGATGCCGAGGGAGCCCATCGGTTTGCCTTTGGAACTGCCAATTATGATAAAACAAAAATAAAAAAATTGGAGTATAATAAAAATATATATGTGCTCGATGACAGAGATGGGACTTTGGTCCATACAGAGACCATACCCACAGCCGACCATTTCCAAACCGTGGCCATGAGAAATGGGCCCTCCTTTTCGGAAGATGGGAAGTATCTTACCGCCATGACAAGCGACGGCAGGGGATTTCTCTACGACAGCGACGGGAACCTGCTCTGGCAGCGGACGGTAGCGGAAGCAAAGAATATCAACGGAACCTGGTTCTTTGCTGCCGGCCGGGACGCCATGGTGGTACCGGAGGGAGTCCTTTTTGCCACCATCAATACCTTCGGCCGGGACAACTGGCAGATGCCTTCTCCCGTCATCCATCCTGCCAGCAACAGCCTCTACCTCTTTGGCCTCGATGGATGTTTCCTTTTCCGGTATCGGGCGCCCGGAGAAATTGAAGGTGTCAGCACCGCTGAAGGAATGGCTGCCCTGGCGGTGGGGAGAAACGTAAGAAACCACGATTACCATGCCCACGGCGCTGCCATCGTCAGCCTTTCTGATGGCAAAGAGCGCCATTACTACCATACCGCCGGCCCCCTCCAGGCCATTGCCCTGTCATCCGATGGTAAATGGGCGGCAGGCATAGAAGTACCTGCGGTGACGCCGGAAGGAAATCTTCTGGGAGACTATCGGCTCCATATATGGAATGTAGAAGGTGGCTAAGGAAGTCCAAGCCTATGGAGGGTTCGTAAAGGTTGTGGTTCGGGCGCCGCTTCCCTGTCCCGACCGGGTGGTGGAGTGTGGACGCTTCGCTTGTCAATTGGGATGGGGCACTGTTCTTAAGAGGAAAGGACAGTATATAACGGGGCCAAAAGCTGCTTGCGCTTTCCTTTCGCCGCCAAAGGCGGCAGCCCCACCTTATGCCCCTGCTTTACCGCAGGTAAAGCCACAACCCGGTGAATAAGCGAAGCGCAGTTCACCTACCACCCTGAGCCCCATACATCCGTAGGGACATAAAATTAATAAGCCATCAGTCGTTTCCCCGCAGGAAGGAACCATTACAATTATGATTACACGATTTATGCGATACTACCGGCCCTATATGAAGATTCTTATCTGGGTCATTATCGGCACCTTTGCCATGGCAGGACTGGACCTGATCTTTCCTATCGTAGTCCGGAACCTCATCAACCAGGTACTGCCGGCGAAGGACATGCAGCGTCTCTTCATCGGATCCGCCGTGCTTCTGGTGCTCTACATCATCAACTTTATTATCCAGTTTATGGTGCAGTACTATGGCCACGTCATGAGTGCCTCCATCGAGCACGACATGCGGCGGGACCTGTTTTCCCATATCGAGAAGCTGTCGTTCCATTATTTTGATAACGAAAAAACGGGGCAGCTCCTTTCCCGTATTACCAGCGATATTACGGAAATCAGTGAACTTTCCTTCCGGGGGCCCAATGATGTGCTCCTCTGCGGCGTCATTATGGCGGGTACCCTGGTGGTCATGCTCTTTATGAACTGGAAGCTGGCCCTTCTCATTGGAGCCCTGCTTATTGGGAAAGCCATCCATACGGTGAAAATCAATAAAAAGATGAAAGGCGCCTTCCGCAAAAATCGCCGGGTGGCAGGAGAAGTGGCGGCCCGGGCAGAAGAAAGCCTGTCCGGTATCCGTCTCGTGAAAGCCTTTGCCCAGGAAGCCTTCGAACTGAAACGATTTGAAGAAAAGAGCGTGGACCTTCGGAATACGAAGTTTGAATCCTACCGGCTGGTGGGCTACTTCTCCGGCAGTATCAATTTCTTCACCAATTTCATTAACGTGGTGGTTATTCTGGCCGGCGGCTGGATGATTACCCGGGGTGAACTGATGCTTTCCGACTTCGTGGCTTTCCTCCTCTATGTGAATATCTTCATGCGTCCGGTCTTCCGCCTCACCATTCTGGCGGAAGTGTACCAGCGGGGTATGGCCGGATTCCACCGGTTCGAAGAAATCATGCATACCGAGCCTTCCATCCAGGACCCGCCGCATCCCATTACTCTGGCCCACGTAAAGGGGGACATTGATTTCCATGATCTTTCCTTTGGCTATGATCCGGACCGGCTCATCCTCCATCACCTGAATTTCGACATTCCCGCCGGCAAGACCGTGGCCTTCGTAGGAGAAACGGGGGCCGGCAAGAGTACCCTGGTGAGCCTGCTGCTCCGGTTCTATGAACCCACCGAAGGCTCCATTACCCTGGATGGACATAACCTCAATGAATTTGCCCAGCAGGACCTGCGCCGGAAAATCGGCATCGTCCAGCAGGATGTCTTCCTCTTCGGCGACAGCATTGCCGAGAACATCGCCTATGGCAAAGAAGGAGCCACCATGGAAGAAATCCGGCGGGCCGCCAAACTGGCAGCGGCGGATGATTTCATCAATTCCCTGCCCAATGGTTACGATACCAAAGTAGGGGAACGGGGCGTCAAACTTTCCGGCGGCCAGAAACAGAGAATCGCCATTGCCCGTGTATTCCTGAAAAATCCGCCGGTAGTCATTTTCGATGAAGCCACCTCTGCCCTGGATACGCAGACAGAAAAGATGGTACAGTCCACCCTGGATGACCTGGCAAAAGACAGGACCACCATCATCATCGCCCACCGCCTCTCCACCGTACGGAATGCAGACTGCATCTACGTCCTGGATCATGGCCGCCTCATAGAATCCGGCAACCATGACGTCCTCATGGCAAAGAAGGGCAAGTACTACGAGCTCTACGAAGCCCAGAAGAAAAAGCCCGTAACTGCAGCAGAATGAGAGCATTAAGCTGATCAGCCTGTGGCATTTCCCTCCCGCAACGCTGCAAAGGTGACGGCGCACAAATTGAAAAGTGCCGTTTTATGCAACAGGGTGGCGGCGAAGCCTTTAAGAGCACCCCAACCTCCCCTCTTTAGAGGGGAGGTTGGGGTGTCAATGGGTGGCGCAAATCGGATGGGGGATTAATGAAGAACGGCAGGAGCAGCGTGGGCGAGAGTCCTTACGCACGCCACGGAGTCATACGTCAGACCCCTATGTGTGCACGCCGTCCGGTCACACAAGGGGCGCAGCCCCAGGTAAAGCCACAACCCGGTGAACAGGCGCAGCGCAGTTTATTCATCACCCTTAGCCCCATTTAAAGGTATGGTCAGATACACATAAAAAAAGACCCATGAGATCTACTCTCATGGGTCTTTTTTTATTACTTATCCTTGGCCAGCAGGTCTTCCAGGTAAGCCCGGAACTGGGGGCCCAGGTCCGGACGGCGGAGGGCGAATTCCACGGTGGCTTTCAGGTAGCCCAGCTTATTGCCGGTATCGTATCGTTTCCCGGTGAAGTTGTAGGCATACACATTGCCGTTGTGGGCCATGACACGGAGGGCATCGGTGAGCTGGATTTCTCCGCCTTTGCCGGGCTTTGTCTGTTCCAGCACTTCGAAGACATCCGGCGTAATGACGTAGCGGCCCAGGGCAGCGAAGCGGCTGGGGGCTTCTTCGATGGAGGGCTTTTCAATCATGTCCTTCACCTTGAGGAGGTTCGGATCATCGGTTTTGATACCATCCACGATACCGTAGGAGGAAACCTGGTCTTTCCGGACAATCTGGCAGCCGATGACGGTGCTGCCGGTCTTTTCATACTGGTCCATGAGCTGCCGGAGTGCCGGCTCTCCACTGGCATTGTACACCACATCATCCCCGAGGATGACGCCGAAGGGTTCGCCGTCGATGAAATCCTTGGCGCAGAGGATGGCATCGCCCAGACCCCGCATGTACTGCTGCCGGGTGTAGTGGATCTTTACGGAAGCTACCTGCCGCACTTCTCGGAGGAGGTCCATCTTGCCCGATTCATAGAGGTGCTGTTCCAGCTCCGGAGAGGAATCGAAATGGTCTTCAATGGCCCGCTTTGCATGGCCGGAGATGATGAGAATCTGTTCAATGCCGCTGGCCTTGATTTCTTCTACAATATACTGAATGGTAGGTTTATCTACAATAGGAAGCATTTCCTTCGGCATGGCCTTCGTTTCCGGAAGGAACCGGGTGCCAAAGCCTGCAGCCGGAATGACTGCTTTTCTGATTCGTTTCATGTTAGACTCCTTGATGATGTGCTGATAATCTCGAGTGGCTGGGGTGGTGCCCCAGGCGAGCGGATGGTTCGTAAGGGTTGTGGGTCGGGCGTCGCTGCGCTTGCCCGACCGGGTGGTGGGTTGGCATCGCTGACGCTTGCCAACCTGGTGGGGCGCTGCGCTTAAGCGGAAAGGGACAGTATATAATGCGGCTTCGCCGCTTATGTCCAACAGCGGCGAAGCTGCGAATCCACATTATGCCCCCGGCGCGAAGAGCCCACAACCCGGTGAATGAGCGCAGCGAAGTTCACCCACCACCCTTAGCCCCATTCATACGGACGGATGTTACTTACCATATCCGTAAGGGTGACTTTTATGCCACTTCCATGCGGAGGCGATGATTTCTTCCGTATTGGAATGGGTGGGATGCCAGCCCAGTACTTCCCTGCATTTCCTGGAGGAAGCGATGAGCACGGCCGGATCGCCAGGGCGTCTTGCTTCTTCGGTGACTTTGAAATCGATACCCGTCACTTTTTTGGCGGTCTCGATGATTTCCCGGACGCTGAATCCTTTTTCGCTTCCCAGGTTGAAATAGTTGCTTTCCCCGCCACGGAGGAGGTATTTCATGGCCAGCACGTGGGCATCGGCCAGGTCCAGTACATGGATGTAGTCGCGGATGCAGGTGCCGTCGGGGGTGGGGTAATCGGTGCCGTAAATGGCGATGTGGTCCCGGACGCCCTGGGCGGTCTTCAGAATCAGGGGAATCAGGTGGGATTCCGGATTGTGGTCTTCGCCGATGGAACCGTCGAGGGCAGCGCCGGCGGCATTAAAGTACCGGAGCGCCACATACCGGAGGCCATAGGCATTCGTGAAGTCCCGCATCATGTTTTCGATGACCAGCTTCGTGCGGCCGTATACATTGGTGGGGTTGTGGGGAAAATCTTCTTCAATCGGCGTTTTTTCCGGCTCCCCGTAGACGGCGGCGGTGGAGGAAAAGACGATTTTATTGACCCCCGCTTTCTTCATTCCCAAAAGCAGGTGCAGGGTCCCTTCCACATTGTTTGTGTAATACTTGGCGGGATCCACCATGGATTCACCGACCAGGGAAAAGGCGGCAAAATGGATGACCCCGGAAATATCATATTTTTTCAGGGTGTCTGCCACGAAATCCACGTCATGGATGTCCCCTTTGACCAGGACCACTCCTTCCGGTACCGACTCAGCATGGCCGGTGGCCAGGTTATCAAAGACAACGGGTGTGAAATCTCCGGCCGCTGCCAGGGCTCTCACCGTATGGGAACCGATATAACCGGCACCGCCGGTAACAAGAATATTCATAGTATGCCCTCCTCTGAGCGTTAAGGAAGCGCTGATTAAATCGTTGTCAGATTTCATTCTTGGATTTTTATGCAATGCAAGGAATAATCCGACGCGAATAGCGAGCTATTTAAGGAGGATTATGACGAAGCAGTGCATAAAAATCCTTATGGAATCTGACTCTGCGAATTAATCAGTGCTTCCTTAAATACATATGGTTATAGTATAGCATAAATGAGAGAAACTTAGGGAAGGGCACTGGCCTGTGGCCAGGGCTGTGACTGTGTCATGGCTCTGCCTGCGGCAAGGCGATGGACTTCGTCCAGGGCTCAAGGAAGAAATATATAATTTGGGCCTGACGGCCCCCGGGCACCGGCCTGTGGCCAGGGCCGAGATCGATGGAGGAGTCTGCGGTCAATACGTAGATAAGGTGACTGAACGGAAATTCTAAAATTCCTGGCCCTATAGGAATGGTGCGCTGTAAAATTAACCATCCTATTCACAAGTCCAGGCGTTATTCCGCCGAAGATTATTCGTGAATCAGTCTGTTATATATTTGTTATCTATATAACGAAAACTTTATTTATATAAATCGATTTAGATTCAAAAAATATGATATACTAAAGAAAAGGGAATTTGATTATTTTAATGATTTTCCGGTAAATTACTGGAACTGTTTGAACGAAGAACCGATAGGGCCGGTTCGTTGGGGTTTTGTATTTATTTATCTCTCTCGTTAGGGTACCCGTAAGGGCAGGAGGAAGAAATGAACAGAGTGTACAAGGTCATCTGGAGTCATGTAAAGAATGCCTATGTGGTGGTGTCGGAACTGGCAGGAAGAAGCAGTAAAAAGTCCAGCCGGCGCCACGAATATGGGAAGGTTTTAACCGCTGCGATAATGACAGCTATTGTCCTTACTGGGGGGTGAACGGATTTGCAGCTGATTCAACAACTACACCAACCTATGAAAGTATAACTATTGGGAAGACCAATGCTTCATCAGTTAGAATTGCAAATGGCATCATCAGTTCTTACGTATATGATTCCAAAAGTCAGAATGACCAAAGACGTGCAGCTTTAGGAGTAGATAATCAGGGAAATGGTACTTTGTATCTGATAAACAATGACTTATCCCAAGCCCATCTGTATACTCAAAATGCTTTTGATACAGGGAATGATGGTATTACTCGATTGTATTATGTATCGTCCTCAGAAAATGCGAGTGGCACGGTGACAGGTTACCACAAGATTGCTGTGCTGGAGGATGGAATCAAGTATCAGGCTGATAACTATACAGATGATTCCAAGACCACAAAAGTGACGGTAAAGCATCAGTTAAATTCTACAATGGATATCACCGGAGGGGCAGATACTGATAATCTGACAGATAACAATATCGGGGTGGTAGCTACGGCTGCCGTAGAAGATGATGAAGGCAATGTGACCCAGAATGGGAAACTGGAAATCAAGCTGGCAAAGAATCTGCAGAATCTGACCAGTGTACAGACAGTGACTACTGATAGTAGTGGTAATGTGGTCAATACAACTGAGCAGACAGGGGATGGCATTACTATTACACCTAAAGATGCAGATAAAATTTCTCTGACCACCAATGGTCTCAGCAATGGCGGCAAGCAGGTAACCAACATGGGAAGCGGTATCAATTCCACCACCAATGCCTACGATATCGATACCAATGGCGCCAATATCCACGATGTGAAGGTCATTGCTGCCAGCACTGCCAGTTCAGGGCGGACTACGTTGACTTCTTCTGATGGTTCTGTCTCCATAACGGACAAAGGGACAGATACGGTTCACAGCTACGACCTCTCCGTGGATTACAGCAAAATGTCCGGCAATTTTAACCTGAGCTATACCGGCGACAACAACTC
>OGXC01000561.1_pt1 | contig 31436 bp, 27 predicted proteins | sample 1576201 | NCBI WGS metagenome assembly OGXC01 (sample SAMEA3541562, study PRJEB24748) | human gut metagenome | biome: human gut; feature: human-associated habitat; material: faeces | place: China | collected 2012 | reverse complement strand
TACCAGACCGAAGAGCCGGGAATGGGCTTCTACGAGACCAACGACAGCGAAGGCATCGTTGTATATCAAACGTATCTGACTGTTATATTCAGTTTTCAAGGTGCGATTTGTGCCTTAAACTACCTCAACTTCAAATTTCAAAATCATTTCCATAAGAGCGGTTCTGATTCTGCCTTTGAGTTCTGTGTCTACTGCTATGTAAATATTCCCGTATTCGTCATATAATGGACGTAAGCTGGCTTTGGAAATGTATGCGTCATAATGTTTCAACACTTTTTCTATTGCCTGTACGTCACTATCTGCCGAAAGAGATATAACAGTAAAAGACGGGCATTTGTCTGCGGATTTCATTATTCGTCCTCCTGTAAATACTTTTTGATTTCTTCCAATGAACTTCTACGGTTGCAGAAAGAAGTACTACGGTCAATCTGCAACAAATCAGCGATTTCAGCGTCCGACATTTCCAGAAAATAAAACATCAACAAAATATCCAGTTTCTTTTCTGGCAAAATCTTCAATGCATTTGCTAACTGTTCATTATTAACCTTTACCTTTGTTCCCAATACCTCGAAACAAGAATAATCGCTGTCATAATCGTCTGTAATTCCTACATGATTTAATTCCTGCTCCGGCAATTCAGAGAAAGCTATCTCGTGCGTTGCCCGTCTGGACAGCTCTCTTTGATAATCTTTTACTGTTGTGTCAATAACACGCTTTACAAGACAATCAAATTGAAGTCGAATAGCTGTCTGAAAAGAAGAGGGTTTCATGTTCTCACCCCCTTTCTGGCTGAATTGAAAGGGGATAAGAACTCCTTGTCCCTTTTCGCACTAACACTCGTCTGGCAAGTGTGATTTGTTGCACGAAAAGCAAAGAATTTATAAAATCCTTTTAAATAGCAAAAAAGCACTAAGACAATACAGTTGTTGTACTGACTTGGTGCTTTCTGAATATTTCCTATTGTATGATGTAAAAAACCACATTCAAGGGTATAATTCGTTACTGCATAAGCTGGAATTTTTTTAGCTGTATGATAAACAGACATTTACAGTTTTGTTGCAATACAGTTACCCTCCCGATAACTGCAAAATAAAACCTATTATTGGAAATAAAAAGCGGTTTTGACCGCTAAGAGATGAATAAATATTGAGACATTCAAAAAGAATACTGCCAGTAGCGGTTTTTTTATTAACCGTTAAACAGTATTTTTAGACAAAATATGAACTCACAAACCTATATTTACGTTTTTCTATACCTGTCAGAAAATCAATCGGAACTGTAAAATGTAGTGAGGTGATTACATATGCGTAAAAAAGAAGATAAATATGATTTTAGAGCCTTTGGCTTAGCTATTAAAGAAGCCCGTATGAAACAAGGCTTAACAAGAGAACAAGTAGGCAGTCTTATCGAAATAGACCCACGCTATCTGACAAATATTGAAAACAAAGGACAGCACCCAAGTTTACAAGTGTTTTATGACCTTGTATCATTACTGAATGTGTCTGTCGATGAATTTTTCTTGCCTGTGTCTGATCTGGAAAAAAGTACCAGAAGACGCCAGTTAGAAAAACAGCTTGATAATTTAAACGATATAGATTTGATTATCATGGAAAATGTTGCTGATGGAATCATTAAAGCTAAACAGGAAATGGAGAAACACTAAAATCCATTTCCTGTTTTTTACTTTACAGATGTCGCAAATTCACACGATATTCTCTTAAAGAAGCTTCATCGGCATTGGAAATCTGATATTCTAAATGCTTAATCAATTTCTCTTTATCGGCTGGAAGATTACCACGAACCTGTATTAGATTGGACGCACCATCAGTCACAATTCTTGTGTTTATTGTAAGATTTTCAATAAGTGTCTTTAATTCAATAAGTTTTTCTATTTCACTTTCTTCTTTCCAGTTTCCTTTTTGAATCTCTTGATACAATTCAGATGTTTTATAAATTGTCAACATAGAAGACTCAATAATCTTAGGGTTTAACTGATTGAAAAGCATCGCTGTTTTTTTGGCACCGACTTCTCCACGACCAGCACCATAAATTCCAGTTAAATAAAAGAAATTATAGCTAATTCCAGCTTCGTCCAATTTTCTACATTGTTCTAATACATCTTTTGCCAGAAAGCCCTTATTCATAAAGGTAAGAGCTTCATTGTCGCCTGTTTCAACACCAATCGTAATACCGTCATATCCTAAAGCTCTTAATTCTTTTAATTCCTCAAGACTTTTTGGAATTATATCGGTAATTCTTGCAAAGCAACCGATTGTTTTGTAAAAAGGGTAATATTCCTTAACCATTTTTGCTAAAGTTTTTAATTTTTCTGTACTTAATACAAATGGATTTGCACCAGTAAAAAATATACGAGGTATTTTTCGATAATATTTACTTGCTTCTGCCAAGTCAGCTCTAACTTCTGAAAATGGCGATAATTTGAATTTAAACGGCAAATCCTCATAAAGTGTACAAAATTTACATGAATGGTGTGTGCAACCTGCTGTTACTTGAACCAACAATGAGTACGCTTCATATGGTGGACGCCATATTGTTCCTGTGTAATGCATAATAACTTCCTCCTAGTTTTTAACTAACAACACCTCTGATTTCATCTAAGGTTTCGATGTTGTTTTCTTTCATATATTCTGTTAATTCTGATATGATTTCCGGCATAACAAAAGGATTATTAAAATTTGCTGTTCCTATTGCGATACCAGTAGCTCCAGCCATGATAAATTCCAAAACATCATTTATTGTAGCAATTCCACCCATACCAATTACTGGGATTTTAACTGCATGGCAAACTTGATAAACCATTCTTAATGCAATCGGTTTAATTGCCGAACCGGATAAACCACCTGTTTTATTGGCAACACAGAATTTTCTTTTCTGTACATCTATTCTCATACCCGTAATTGTATTGATTAGAGAAATAGAATCTGCTCCCCCTGTTTCAGCCGCTTTTGCTATTTCTGTTATATCGGTTACATTAGGTGTTAATTTCATGGAAATGGGCTTACGGGTTATCTTTTTTATTTCGCTGGTAATATATTCCACCATCTTTGGCTCTTGCCCAAATGCAATGCCACCATGTTCGACATTCGGGCATGAAATATTGATTTCCAGCATATCAACAACCGTTTCAGATAATCTTTCTACAACTTTTAAGTAATCAGAAACGGAATTGCCACACACATTAACAATAATTTTAGTATCAAATTTTTGGAGAAATGGAATATCACGCTCTATGAATACGTCAATCCCAGGATTTTGTAATCCGACAGCATTTATCATTCCACTGCTTGTTTCCATAATTCTGGGAGCTGGATTTCCTTTCCATGGAGTTAATGAAACACCTTTGGTAACCACTGCACCTAGTTGGTTCAAATCTACAAATTCACTATATTCTTGTCCTGAACCAAATGTTCCAGACGCAGGCATTATCGGATTTTTAAAAGTAATTCCTGCAATATTGATTGATGTGTTAATTGGTATCACCGCCTTTCTTGTTTCAAATTATACCAAGTATATAAAAATTGAAAAGTACTGTCTTTTTTCGTTTATAGTGCTAAAAATAATACTAGGTATAAAAAATAACAGTACCTTGTAATAATGATTTTAAGAAGATATAATGTCATTAAAGGAGGGATTTTATGAGTAATATGAAATCGCCACTTCCTCAATGTGCGTCTATGGTTCGTATTCAAAATATTTTAAGTGGAAAGTGGAAAATAACAATTTTATGGTATATAGCAGAGTATAAAGTACAAAGGTTTGGAGAACTTCGCCGAAGATTAGGCGATATTACACAGTCCACTCTGACAAAGCAACTTCGAGAGTTGGAACAAGACGGATTTGTTTCACGATATGTATATCAAGAAGTCCCCCCGAAAGTAGAATATTCTTTAACTGATTTAGGGAAAAGTTTTGTACCTATTCTTCAAGATATGAAAAAATGGAGTGATATATATTTAATGTGATATTTAGGCTTTGGTGCTTTTGTTTCTGTGACAGTGAGTGTACCAAGTGGCAGTACATTCTTACCGTCCTGTGTATAGAATCTGTCGCCGGATACTTTGTAGCTGTCGGCAAGTCTGGATACATAATGGATAGTTCCGTCACTGTCTTTTTCGGCAACGGTTTTGGTTGTCCATGTACGGGTAGCTTTTGCAGGTAGATTATCTGCATTGTAGTATCCGTCATAATAGCTCCATGTGAACTCTGCACCCTCTAAAGAAGCAGTTCCCTGTGGAGTAGATTTTCCTGTTTCCATGTCAATTTTGAATAAATCAATCAAAGCCTCTGTGACCTTTGGAGTGTCAGCAACAGTTAATGTCGCTGTTTTTCCAACTTCCACATTTAAGGCATGGACAGTAGAATCCAGCTTGTAACCTTTTGGTGCGGAAAGTTCTTTGATGTAAACTGTTCCGGCTTTTACCTCAACTTTTTTGGTATCGCCGTTTCCATCGGCAGTAAGTGTGGCAAGCTGGCTGTTACAGCCCTTATCAGAATAGACACCAAATGTCGCACCCTCAAAGGAATAGTTGGCATTGCCATCTGTGACCGTTGGATTGGAAGAAGTCTTTTTGACCTTTGCATTTCCTACATTTAACTTCGCCCAGAACTGTCCGATGTCCTGTCCTTCGCCAGTATAAATGTAACCGCCACATTCATAGCGTCCCTTATTTGCTTTCACAAATGCTTTCGCACCAGCGTAAACTTCATTCTGTACTGCCTGTGAGATTTCATTATAGGAAGCTCTGACGTTATCGCACTGCCAGCCGAGCTGTTCACTCAACCTCTGCCAGACAACACACTGTTCCAGCAAGTATCCCTGTTTGTAATTCAAGTTCGTATGAGAAGCGGTATATTGCTTGACGTACTCTAAGGAAAGAGCAACGTCCGCAATCTGATCGCTACTCATGCGGGTGCTTGCGTCAGAACGTGTTTTATATCCATTCTTAAAACTGGTGTTGATATCCACGCAGTAGGCAGTTTCGCCCTCAACTTTCATGTGTCCCTCATTGAATGTAGATTTGATAGAACCATCATTCATAACGTGTTCAATGTAGCCGACACGTTCTGCTGATTCTGTCCAATATTGATTGCCGGAAGCATGAACCGCCGTCACTGGTAATGCCGTGAGAATGGTTGCAAAAGCAAGTGTTCCTGTCAGCAACCGCTTTACTAGCTTATTCATATTTCTTTTTTCTCCTTTCGATTTTGGGTAAAAAAATAGACGCTCATTTCTGAACGCCTAAAAATTATAAAATTGTTACATCATCAATATTCTTAAAGATTTCATCTTGTAACAAAGATAATGTTTCAAAAATTGCAGTATATTTGTTTTGATAATTTATGCCTTTTATAAATTCAACTAAAGGACTAGTAAATTTCCTAAAATTTTCAAATTCATAATCAAGGACATCTAAGCCTAGTTCTTGTTCTGGGGATAATCCAAATTCTTCTCGTTGTCTACCATATTCTTTTATTTGCAACCATACCTCATAATAGAAATCCTCAGAACCATAAGTCATGTCTGTAGAAAATGTATTTGAATAATCACCTCTTACAAAATCAACATCATATACCTGTCCAAACCATATTATACCTTTTTGGGTTAATATTCCTTCTTTTATCTCTTGAGGAAAAGTTGTTCTAATAGCTATTTCACAATCAGTACAATTATTATTTTTATATACTGAAAATTCCTTTATCATAGCATAATATTGTTTGCGAAAGATATTTAAAATAGATCGTACATCATCATTTACTGCTGTCTCATAAATTTCTATACTTTCGTTTAATAAAGTTAATATGTTTCTTGTCCTTTCATAAAAGTAAATTCTTTTATCAGCTTGAAGATATTTCAGTAATTCCTGAAGTTCCTGCTCACAACTATTTTCACCTTGAAAGGTAACATAACAATTTTCTTTTTTTGTTAATTCAACTATTTTTTTCTGCAAATTTGAAATTGCAATAGAACATGGTATCCAATATTCATCTCTTGCCTTAGTTTGTGCATTTACTTTTAATTCACTTTTTTTACTCGAAACAGTAACAAAATATGTAATATAAGCTCCTAATAATGTTGAAATTAAAGGCAATATTTTATCCAAAAATTGAAATAAATTATCCATCTACTAAATCCTCATTTGTTATTTTTTTATAGTATAAATCACTTCCTCCCTTTTTTAAAGTTTATTCTATTAAAAATACTAGAACTATGTAGGATAGCTTGTTTTATCTTCATATTATATTGTGTAATGTTGTTCTTACGAAGTCGCCCCAGAGCAGAAAGCCCGCACCACCTACGATAATATTTTACGTCTTGTCAAAGATCCGGAAGTCTGTGAACCGATCCGTTTTCTGCGCCAGCGCGAAATCGTGCATTTCCAGCGTTTCGGTGAAGGCCTCCGCCTGGTTCAGGAAGAACTTGACAGCAAAAACTTTTATATGTGCAACCCGGAATTTGATCTGGGATGTGGCAAATAGACTGCATGTTCTGCAAGCCGGCTTGTTGTCACAAACAACATTTTGCATTCTATTAGCATGAAATAAAATACTGCGTACAATATGCCCCTCCGGCATTTGTACGCAGTATCCATATATTTCTCATCATACCACAACTTATTCAAATCAAACATTACACAGGCAGACCTGACACACCGGACAGAAACTTACATCGTTTCCATCAACCGGTCAATTGCATTGATGATCTCATCGATTTGTGGTTTCATGCTTCCAGCCTTTGAAGAAAGTTTTAATGCTTCCTCCCTCTGATTTTTCATTTCTTCGACATTATATTCCATCCGATCCCTTAATTTCTGTCTGCGCAGGATCAGGCCGTGCTTCACCTCAACCATTTCCCTGGGATCAATCAGGGCTGCTGCCTGCGTGATCCAGACCTGTGCATCATATAACTGATACTGGTTCAATGCCCGCACCAGTCTGCCATTAAAGTATTCAAGATCCTCATTTGTGCGTTGATATTTTTCACGTTCACGCACTGCATCCATATAATACTGCCACAGCTGATTTAATTCTGAAGCTCTTCTTACATGATACTTCTCACAGGCATAATCAATGGCATTCGTGATATTGACATATTTAAACTTTACCTTATTAAGTAAAAGAATTGCCTTATTTGCACTTCGTTCCGCTAACTTGATCTCAGAGTCATTGTGCAGCATCTTTAAATAATCGGCACACACCGCCACTGCAGTGACAAAAATAAGTACCATCCATGCATAATATGTATCAACCTTAAATCCAAGCTGTAACGTGATAAGTGTCACTGCCACTGCTGCCACAATTGCAAGAATGATGTATAATAAATTCTTTAAACTTTTCTGCTGGTGCATCAGATATTCACGGTGTAAAAGCCATCTGGATTTTTCCCGTTCAAGATATTTCATATCCTTTTTTATAGTATCCTGATAGATTTCATTCGAGCTAAGGCGTTTGATTGCATCCGGCATGGTTTTTTCTTCCTGCTGAAGCTGCGTAAACTGTGCATCTGTCAGTTTTTTTTCCGAATTAAGGAAAATATTTCTCGCACTGTTTAACTGCACGACATTCTGTGCCACATCCGCAATTTTTTTCTTTTCAGGTTCCGGAAGATCTTCTAATTTCTGGACATCATTCAGATAAGACGTGACTGTTCGGTACTCCGATTTTTCCTCCTCGATTTCCCTTGTGATATCGATCATCTGCTCTAATCGTTCCACAACATACTGCTCCACCTGTTTCGGATCTTTTATGTTATTTTCCGTCAGCACAGTCTGACTCAGATCATCCATTTTTTCTTCAAAACTGCGTTTTTTCCATCTGTCAAAAAATTTCATTTATACCATACAATCCTTCCTGTACTGTTTTTTCCATTCCTCAAGCTGCGTCTCCCACACATTTTCATCCCCCGGATCCCACTCATCAAGCATTGTCTCAAACTGACATATCGCATCACTTCTACTGCAGCTGCTCAATTCATCTGCAATCTTTTTTGCTTCCTCCGGTTCTATTTTAAAATATTCTCTCCTGCGTTCAAATGCCCGCTCATCATGATTACAGCGGCATGCCATCAGACACTCTTTCAAGGACTCTTTATCACTGCTTTTTTCATATGCCCTTGCATAGCAGTCAGCTGCCTGTTCAAACAAAAACAGCCTCGCATATGCGGTACCAAGATTGTGCCACACTGCGCCAACCATCTGTGGCATTTCAGTTTCACACGATTGCAGAAGTTTTCTGTATTCTGCAATACTGCTGACGTATTTCCGGTTCTCCAGAAAACGGTCAGCTTTGATTTTCCCACATTCAAATGCCGACTTATGTTCCATTTCCTGAAGTGTATTCCGGATCTGCTTTTGTTCCTCTTTCGTACAATAACCACACGCTGACATCAGACAGCCGGTAAATTCAGACAAAACACCTCCGCCAGCCTTGATATTCCTTAGATTCTGTGCAATATCCGGCAAATGCTGTTCATTTTCCACCCAGTCACACAACTCGTCATCCATAAAGTCTGCATCCAATAGACAGGTATTATTTTTGATATAATAGCACAGTTCATCCAGCGAATAAACATTTAACGATACATTTTCAATATAATAGGGCATCGCCGCTAACTGCTGGCTGCATAAGATCAATTCGCCCATTCGTTTCTCCTGCCTCTCCTTTGTCTACTGTACATTTTCCAGTGACATCATATATTCCCATGTTTTGTCAGAACTCTTAAATATCTCCCCAAAGCCAAGGTCTTTGATCCTGATCTTTACTTCCATGTCGGAAACCGGCTGTGCTTTGATGCGAAGACGCGTTGTGCGTGGCGGACGTTCGGGAAGGTCTGCAAGCGTGAGTTTCTCAATCTTCGCTTCCTTGCTGTTTGGCAGCTGCAGCCAGAAATCGATCTCGTTTGATCCATCCAGCAATACTTCGCATTCTCCAACAGTCTCGTACCAGTTATCTCCTGCACTGATCAGCGTAAAAAACTCTGTTTTTCCCTGGCTCTGCACTTTCAGGCTTACATTCACTTTCATCTCATTATCGCCCATATAGACAAACTGCCAGCTGTTTTCTTCCGTCATACACTTTCTTGCCGCTGCATAACAGGCACCCTTGGAATAAAGATTTTTCCCCATAAAAACCCTGCGGCCTTTGCACAAAAAAGAAAGGGACTCCTTCATCCATTCACCATCAAAACCGTCTCCGGTCAGGTAAACTGCCGAAACAATATGCCCTCCTGTCACTTCTGATACGATTTTTAAAAAGCTGGCATCTTTATTTGCCCGGTCTATATTCCGCTGTTCCTCACTGATCGTGACAAGCTGCGGCATGGTTCTTTGATCCCGTTCCAATCTCCTGCACCAGACCTCATCTCCCCGGTTGTCAAACAGACACACATCATGCAGCCATAATTCTTTTTGCTGGCTGAATGCGAAATAATAAAAACTCTCTCTCCTGTCAATGAGTGTCAGCTTTCCCTCCGGTATTCCAATTCTTTCTGCTACCTGAAGAAAGAGCTCCGTCACCTCCCGCGACAGCTGTTCAAGTGTGATAACCAAAAAGTCAGGTATCACAGGATTCCCCAGTTTTCCCGCAAGATATACCAGCTTTTTTATGTAGAGTGCTAACAGTTCCTGTGCCTTATAAGTTTCCCCCTCTATGAAAAACTCTTTTCCCGCAAGAGCTGCCTGCAGCAGACCGGATACTGCTTCCTCTCCCTGCAAAAGTGCCAGACGTTTTGCCTCCTCACCGATAAACCACTGACCGATCCCATGTTTTTTGGCAAGTATCAGAGGAATCTGGTATACTTCACTGCCTGCCACTGTGCTGACAGTCTCCGGTTCCTTCATATTCAATTGGAAATAACTGATCACGGCATTGTCATTATCAAGATCAATGCCAAGATAATACGACGTTTTTTCCACTTTTCTCCCTCTTACTTATAAAATACGGAATACCTCATTCGTTACCATCTGCATTCCATAGTATTGTTTCATTTCTCTCTTTTGCATCTCACGTTCTCCCATCGCGTGATGCATCAGCATGTCATTCAACATTTCATACCTTCCATGAGATTCTTCGTCCGGTACATTTCGGCAATTTAAGCAGGCACTTTCCGTTATCTTCTCCTCCGCCTTTTCCTGCTCTGTCATATAATAAAGTACAGACTCGCCAAAAAATAAGACAAATTCCTTGACAAAAACACCATCATAGACCTCATTTAACAGTGACTGCTCGTAATGTTCTCCATCCAGGCTAAAATGAATCATAATTTTTTGTCCCGGATCTGTATGATATTCCACAAACGCTTTGTCATACAAATGATACTTTAAACGTAATTCTTTCTCAAACTCCAGGAAAAATGCAAAGCAGCGGTTCTTAGACGTGTACTCTTCCAACAATTCATCTGCCACCTGATACATCGCATCTGATAAATGCTCTTTCTCTGAGAAATATTTCAGCAGCCCCAGTTTACACGCATCGTTGAGAGGATTTCCTTCCTGATAACGGGCAAAGATCTGTTCAAATACATACTCCGGTACCACCATATTCCTCACCAGCCATGCATCTGCAAAATACGATAAATATGCCATACAGATCAGTTCCCGTCCCCCGCCTTTTACATAACTCTCGTAGATCTCTTCAATATCCGCAATATAATCAGTCGAATACAGCATCTGGCTTAAAATACGTTCCTCAAGATCAAACGTGTCAATATCAAATGCTCCCGCAGCTTTCCAGATCTCCGCCATCGTCTTTGTTGCACCATTATAATATTTACAAAGATAGATAAGGATCACATCATTATAAGTGCCTCTGTAAAATACATGTTCTGCAAACCCAAGAAGGAAATCATCTTCCTCAAACCCTGCTGTATGAATCGCATAACTGCACAGAGAAACGCATGCAGCCGTATCCATGTGCTCATACCCACACTCTTCTGCCATGCGATACGCAGTTTCATACAAATGTTCTTCCGTCAGGTACTGCATCAGCATACGGCGCGCAGCTGCAGATAACAATTTATGATCCAGACCGGTCAGACAGCCCGCCTCATACTTTCTTTTCCGGTAAAATGATATGATCTGTTCGGCAATTTCCCTTTTATAGCGGTCACTCACCTGCGGTGCTTTTAAAACAGTCCACACACCCGGAAAATCTGAATCATCCACTCCATCCGCAACTTTTTGCTGCATGGAATATAGAATATAGGATAATTCTCCCTGTGCAAGTTCTGTACACTTTTTCACACAATGGTCAATATCCATCAGCGGCTCTTCACAACAACCGATTTCCTCACAGAAACGATTACCATAAATGTCCTCCATGATCAGGCAGTAATCCTTTGTATATACAGTAAAGTATGCAGCCCCGTTCCGGATCATGGATTCCCTGTTATTCACATGATTGCATGCTGGGCTGCATGCATATTCATAAACTTCTATCTTTGCTGCCTGTGGATCCGTACAGATCATCTTGTGCGTAAAAAGAATTTCAGCTGCCCAATGCGCAATATCACTATTTATAATCCCCTGTTCAAACATTTCATCATATATCACGGCCAGATTATCATCGATATGACCAGCCTCCATCTGCTCCATCGCAAACCGTTCCATGATCGGCAGATATTTCTGATATACCTCAGGCTGCACCTTTTTTGCCGCAATAATATTGACAAATAAAACCGCTTTCTGCTGCCAGGACAATCCACTGTCATACTGAAAATACAGCTGAAGCATCTTTGGTACACGTTCTAATTTTCTTCCATCCAGTGATAAAAGATACGCTTCATACAGGCTCGTGATGCGGATCTCACGTTCAATTCCAAGTTCATACCAGTGATGATACTTTGCACCAAAGCACTGGCTGCGGATCAGATATCCTAACACCGCCGTCAGCATTTCATCATCCGGTTTCACCTCATAACACGCCTCTAAAATATGGTATAAAAACGGATGATATTCTTTTTTTTCTGAAATAAGCCCGGCCACCTGTATTGCTATATCCCGTGTCATAATGCCCCATCTTGCAGTCCAGTATAATATGCGAACCTCAAATGATCCAAGTCTCGCCAGTAAATATGGATCCTGCCAGATCAGATAATATGCCTCCAGATAAAAATACGGGCTGTTATCATAACGCATCCAGTCACGAATTGCTTCTAACCTTTCTGCCGGCTTCTGATAATACTCTTCTTTTAAAAATAACAGCACCCAGAACAACATCGAATTATCCGGATGCAGTTTAAAAATCTGTTCCACTTCCGTCGTCAGACGATCCACATAGGACGGCTCCCGCTCCATCAATGTGCACAGATAAAGATAATACCCCCATTCCGGACTTTCATGATCCTCACACGTCCGTTTAAAATCATCTAATATCCAGGATGCCTCCTGTCTCTGGCGGTTGATGATCAGCGTCTGTGCCTTCATCAGTCCATAAATCTTTTCATTCTCACACAAAACGGAAAGATGATCCAAAATAACCCCCGACTGGTTTGCCCATACTCCGGTCACAATCCGTTTCAGGCGGTATTCCAGATAAAGCTGCATTAATTTTATGCGTGATTTCTGGATATCAAAAAAAACAGGTTCATCCTTCGTTTTATTTTCCTGCTTAGTCGTGGCACACACCGTATAGATCAATGGTTTCTGTCCCGGTATCTCCAGACGGATCTTTCCAAAATTCCTTCCCGCATGCATTTTTTCTGCCACAATATAATATTCCACATCACAGATACTTCCCACAAACATCTCATCGGTGACCCGTGGTTTCTTTAAAACCAGAAATTCTGCATCCGAATGGACTCTGATTTCAAGATATCCATGCCGGTTTCTGTTCACCTGAAAAGTTTCAAGTCTGTTTTCATGCACCTGGTAAAATATGGCACTGCTTTCTTCCAATGAAACCACAGTCCGCTTCTTTTTGTGGATTCCGATCAAAAACTCCTCCACTTTCTGTCCGGATGGTGTTCCTTTCGACAAACCCTCATATAAAAGCATCTCCCTTTTTTCATCCGGATGAAATATGTTTTTAAACTTGCCCGAATAAAACAGATGAAATGCCTCGTCAAAGTCGTTTTCTGATAATCTGGCAAAATCGGATAAATTTTTCACTTTGCCAACCGAGGATTCTGCATACAGTTTTGAAACAGACACAACAAAAGAAAGGTTATATTCACCCTGTTCTACTACGATACAGAACTCTCCTTTTTGAATATCACCTTCGATCAGACCATAACTATGAAATTGGTAACGAATCCTTATTTCTTCCCCTTCAAACTGCGGTGTCAGACATTCCATCCTCGGATTGGAAGAATATACGATTCCACGCATCGGCACATGATTTGTGCTTGTGATCACGAAATCCCCCGAAATATCATTACCTTCCATTGCTGTGATGTCAATCTTATCCACAGAAATTGAAAGAGACGGCTTTAAGTGTTCGAATTTTCCCCTTGCCAGTTGTTGTATCCGTCTTCGCAAATCGACACCTGCTTTTTCTCTCTTAATTGCTTGCTTTTTCAATGACAATCATTATAATAGATTATAAACCAATTTGGAGGAGTTCGCAATGATAAAACACAAAGACCATTTTCACGGAAGTGATTTAGAAAAAATAGAACAGATTTACGGCATCAAAAAAGAAGAGATCGTCAGTTTTTCCGCAAATGTCAATCCGCTTGGCGTATCACCGCTTCTTCGGACCGCTCTCTCCGAGCAGATCGATGTGATCACGACATACCCTGACAGGGAATATACCTCCCTGCGCAAATGCATTGCAGAATACTGCGGCACCGAATACGAAAACGTCATCGTAGGAAATGGTTCCACGGAACTGATCTCTCTTTTTATACAGATCGAGCACCCGAAAAAAGCGATGGTCATCGGACCTACTTATTCCGAATATGAGAGAGAGATTTCACTCGGCGGAGGCACAACACTCTACTATCCGCTCCGTGAAAAGGACAACTTCCGCTTAGATGTCGACGATTTTATCTCCCATTTAAATGAAAGTATTGACCTGATCGTCATCTGCAACCCGAACAACCCTACTTCATCCTGCATCACCAGAACGGAAATGCGCCATATCTTAGATGCCTGCAAGGAACATGACATTTACGTTATGGTGGATGAAACTTATGTGGAATTTGCTGATAATATGGCTGAAATCTCAGCCGTGCCGCTGACAAACTATTATAACAACATCGTTATCCTGCGCGGCACCTCAAAGTTTTTTGCAGCACCGGGTCTTCGTCTCGGCTATGCGATCACAGGCAACCGTGACCTGATCAAATCAATCAATACCAGGAAAAATCCGTGGACGATCAACTCCCTTGCTGTCGTTGCCGGAGAGACGATGTTCCGTGACACTGCATATATCAAAGCCACCAGAGATCTGATTTCTTCCGAGCGAGCAAGGATCTACCGGACATTCCAGAAAAGTCCTGATTTTAAAGTGTATGAACCGAGCGGCAATTTCATGCTGGTACGCATTTTAAAAGATGATCTCACTTCACAGGATCTCTTTGACCGCGCAATTCGCGAGAAAATGATGATCCGCGACTGCTCCACCTTTCCATTTTTAGACAACAAGTACATCCGGCTTTGCATCATGAATCCGGAGGACAACGACAGACTGCTTGCATGTCTGCTCCGTTAAGTATTCATTAAGTATTAGCAGGGAAGTTTTGGGACAACCCCAAAGCTTCCTTTTATTATTTTGGGACATAAAAAACGACAGACCGTACGATCTGCCGTTTTTTCATGACCATAGATTCCTGTCGAATCCATACCATTGATTCTTTTTTTCCCTGTAATTACATCATTCCCATGCCCGGGTTACCTGCTGGAACTGCCGGAACATCTTCTTTGATGTTTGCAACAACAGACTCTGTTGTAAGCAGTGTAGATGCAACAGATGTTGCGTTCTGTAATGCTGTTCTTGTAACTTTAACCGGGTCAAGGATACCATTCTCAACCATATCTACATATTCTTCGGTTGCTGCGTTGAATCCGATACCGTCTTTGGACTCTTTTACTTTGTTGATGATAACAGCACCCTCAAGACCTGCGTTTGCAGAAATGTAGTATAACGGAGCTTCGAGAGCTTTTAAGATAACCTTTGCACCGGTCTTCTCATCACCCTCTAAGGTGTCAGCTAACTCTGCAACAGCTTTGGTTGCATGGATATATGCAGAACCGCCGCCTGCGATGATACCTTCTTCTACTGCTGCTCTTGTTGCATTTAAAGCATCTTCCATACGAAGTTTTGCTTCTTTCATCTCTGTCTCAGTTGCTGCACCGACACGGATGACTGCGACACCGCCTGCTAATTTAGCAAGTCTCTCCTGTAATTTCTCTTTATCGAACTCAGATGTTGTCTCCTCGATCTGTCCACGGATCTGGTTTACTCTGCTTGCGATTGCATCTTTGTCACCGGCACCGTCAACGATTACTGTGTTCTCTTTCTGAACTTTGACAGATTTTGCACGGCCTAACTGATCCATCGTTGTGTCTTTTAATTCCAGACCAAGATCAGAGCTGATTACCTGACCACCTGTTAAGATTGCGATATCTTCAAGCATTGCTTTTCTTCTGTCGCCATAACCAGGTGCTTTGACAGCTACTACGTTGAATGTACCACGCAATTTGTTGACAATCAATGTGGTAAGTGCCTCACCCTCGATGTCCTCAGCGATGATGAGTAATCTTGCGCCGCTCTGTACGATCTGCTCTAACAGAGGAAGAATCTCCTGAATGTTGCTGATCTTCTTATCTGTAATTAAGATGTAAGGATCATCTAATACTGCTTCCATTTTGTCCATATCTGTGCACATGTAAGCAGATACATAACCACGATCAAACTGCATACCTTCTACTAAGTCAAGCTCTGTCTGCATTGTCTTAGATTCCTCGATTGTGATAACACCATCGTTGGAAACTTTTTCCATCGCGTCGGCTACCATGTTACCTACGTTCTCATCTCCTGCAGAGATTGCAGCTACTTTTGCGATCTGGTCTTTTCCGTTTACTTTGGAAGACATTGCAAGGATTGCTTCTACAGCTTTATCTGTTGCTTTCTTCATACCACGGCGAAGGATGATCGGGTTTGCACCTGCTTCAAGGTTCTTCATACCTTCCTGTACCATTGCCTGTGCTAAAACAGTTGCTGTTGTGGTACCATCACCTGCAACATCGTTTGTCTTTGTTGCAACTTCTTTTACAAGCTGTGCCCCCATGTTCTCGAATGCATCTTCTAACTCGATCTCTTTTGCGATCGTAACACCATCGTTTGTGATCAGTGGAGCACCGTAGGATTTATCAAGTACTACGTTTCTTCCTTTCGGTCCTAATGTTACTCTTACGGTATTTGCCAGTTTATCTACACCTGCACCTAATGCTGCTCTTGCTTCTGTGCCATATTTAATTTCCTTTGCCATATCTGTCTACCTCTTTCTGAATTTATTAATGATAAAAATATGTTTTACTCTACAACTGCGAGAATATCATTCTGTTTTACAATGATGTATTCTTCTCCGTCTAATTTTACTTCTGTTCCTGCGTATTTCGAATAAATTACCTTCTGACCTGCTTTTACCTGCATGGTAACTTCTTTTCCATCAACCATTCCGCCAGGACCAACTGCTATAACCTCTGCCTCCTGTGGTTTTTCCTGTGCACTGCTTGTAAGGATGATACCTGATTTTGTAGTCTCCTCTGCCTCACACTGTTTTAATACGACTCTGTCGCTTAATGGAACTAATTTCATGTTGCTTACCTCCTGCTTATGATCATCTGTTTTATTTCTTTTGAGTAGTTATTAGCACTCATTTCTTTTGAGTGCTAACTTATGGTTCATATAATAGATTTTTATATTTGAATCTGCAACCAAATATATTTCTATTTATAATTATTTATTCCAATATTTTCTTATTTTTTCTCTCTTTTTCTCGTTTTTTTATAAGTTCACTCATTTTCTGTGATTTTATACTTTTTTTATTTTTTCAACGGAGACTGTTTTACCGTGCGTTTTACGGTCTGTTTTACCGTCTCCTTCATTGCTTTATTTCCTTCCGTCCAAAGCAGTTTTAAGGCTCTTGAAAACAGTTTCTGCCGCTCCGGTGAAAGTTTACTGGTTTCCTTCATCAGTTCCTGTATTTTCTTCCATTTACTGTGGTAAAAATCATCTACCGTGCGGATCCCGACTTTTTCGATCATATCAAATGCTGTCTCTACGATCTGTGCTCTCTCTTCCTCGTCTAACTGGTAAATCCATGATTTCATCGTTTCATCCAGCAACAGGCTCTGCGCCGCAACCTGATCTACATGTACAAAAGATCTTCCGAGTACCTCCCATGACATGGCATCGTGCTGCTGGATCCCGCTGTTTGAGCTCTTGACAACTTCAAACGACTCCTGATGCTCTAAGAGCATTCCGACAATGGAAGATTCCGGCAGGATCGTGTGCAGCTTTGGCAGCATGCGCTGGTACTCTGTGCTTTCCACCATATCGCTCCGGAATCCCGGACCATCATTGCTGTACACATTTAAAATCTGGTTCTGGATCTGCGGATCACATTTTACGGAGGCATACACGGCAAAATTTCCACCCTTTGAATGGCCGCCGACACGCACCCTCTGCTTTTTGTCTGTCACTGCACGGTTCAAATATTCCACTGCCCGGAGCTGTCCCGGCGTTTCTGACAGATAACCCATATTAAAATCTTCCCGCCAGCCCGTGATCGTGTTGTCCGTTCCACGAAATGCCACATACAGGCTGTCATCCGGCAGTTCCACACAGACCGCCGAAAACTGAAACTGTTCCTCATCCCGGATCTCGTTGACATAGCAGCGTAGTTTTACATTCGAAAAACGTTTTGTTTCTGCCATTTTCTCCATAACAAACGGAGCCGATTTCGTCATGGATACCCGCGCTAAGATTTCGTCTTTATCATTCTTTTCCCAAAATTGTCCGGATGCCTCCTTAAGCGGTACTGCCGGCGCATTTTCCTCTGCAGTAACGATCCCCTCAAAATCAACATATGCAAGCTGCGCTAAAATCAGATTATCAACTTCATTAAATTCATCTGCCTCAAACGATAAATCACCACGCCAGTCCATATAATCCATGATATTTGCCATTGTTTTCCCCCTGTCTTTTATTTAAATCAGCCCATAATGTTTCAGTCCGTTCCAGATCCCATCTTTATGGATATCTGTGGTAACAAATTCTGCCGCATTCTTTGCCACATCCGTACCATTTCCCATGGCAATCCCATGTGCCACAAATTCAAGCATTTCCACATCATTAGCGCTATCCCCGAATGCATAGGTATCTTCCTTTGCGATTCCAAGAGACGCACAGAGGCGCTCAATGCCGCTTGCCTTTGAATGCCCCGCCTGCCCGATCTCTAATATTCCATCCGGCTCATGGACGATCATATCAAACTCCGTTCCCAGTTCTTTTCTGACAAGTTCTACATCTGCATTTCCAAGTTCCGCACTCAGCTTATTTACCTCATATTGTGCAGTTCCGGTAATACTTTTTAAGTTTTCCCCAAGCTCATTTCTCAGATAAATGACATATGGATCATCCTTAAAATCCTTTTCATCCACATAAATATAATTTGGACCTTCCAGAACCATCGGTATCTGATGCTTCCGCAGCACTGTGAGAATATGTTCAATCTGTGCCTTCGTCAGCAGCAGTTCAAATAACTTTTCTCCCTCAAATTCGATATGTGTACCGCATGCCGCCACGATTCCGTCAAATCCAAGTGCAAGTAATTTGGGACTTTTAATATTTGACCGGCTTCTTCCACTGCATAGAAATGCATAATAACCATTTTTTCTGAGCTCTTTTAATGCTTTTTTTGTACTTTCCGGAATATTCATTTTAAAATCCCACAAAGTACCGTCTATATCAAAAAATACTGCTTTTTTCATTGTCGATTATCTTTTTCCTTTCTGCTGTGTTGTTTTTTATTCTAACAGAATTCATTCCTTAAGCAAAGTCTTTTCCTGTCTGAAACACAAAACCTGAAATGGACGGCTGCCGTTCAGACACAAAAATGCCGCGCAACCCTATTACAGGTCACGCGGCATAAATAACACATAATTCTACTCGCGATGCAATGCTCCGCTCATAATATTCGCGATGCCATGCTCCGCTCGTTTTACTCGCGGTGCATGGAGAAGCTTTCCATGTCATAATTCTTTAAGTTGTCATGGATCGTACGGTCGTCTGCCTGTCCGATCAGTGTATCACGATTCTTCTTGGAAGAAACCTGATCATTGAATGCACTTGGACCACCGACACAGCCGCCTTCACATGCCATACCTTCGATGAAGTCTTCCGGCAGTCTTGCTGCTTTTAACAGAAGTAATGCTTTCTTACACTCTGCCGCACCGTTTGCCTTGCATACGGTTGCTGCGATCTCATCGTTAGACTCTTTTAAACTCTCAAGTACTGCAGCTGTTACACCGCCGGAGTTTGCAAAACGTTTACCAAATGTAGAAGCTGTCTGGTCATCGTTTGCACATGGCTGTAACTCAACACCTTTTGCTTTCATCATTGCACGGATCTCGCTGTAGGTCAATACATAGTCAGCATTTCCCTCGATCTTCTGATCTGCGACCTCGGACTTTTTCGCAACACAAGGTCCGATAAATACGGTAATTGCTTCCGGATCTTTTGCCTTGATCAGACGTGAAACTGCACACATCGGAGATACTGTTGTGGACACGCACTCTGCTAATTCCGGATAATGTAAACGTACCATATTTACGAATGCCGGACAGCAGGAAGTAACTTTCTTATTTCCCTCTTTATATGCCTCAGCCCACTCTTCTGCCTCATAAGCTGCCGTCATATCTCCGCCAAGACCTACATCATAGAAATCTGTAAATCCCATCTCTTTCATGGCTTTCTTCCAGCTTGCCATGGTGATATCAACACCAAACTGACCTTCTGTTGCCGGAGCTGCCATTGCATATATATGCTTACCTGCTTTTAAAGCCTCGATAACCGGTACAATAAATGTTTTGGATGCGATTGCCCCAAACGGACAGCTGTGGATACATTTACCGCAGCGGATACATTTTTCTTTATCGATCACGGAAATGCCGTACTCATTGTATGTAATCGCATTGACCGGACAGCTGAATTTACACGGTCTCTTTAAATGTGCGATTGCATTGTAAGGACATGCCTGTGCACATTTTCCACATTCTTTACATTTGGAAGGATCAATATGGGAACGGTCTCTTCCCGGCTCGATTGCGCCAAATTTACATGCATTGATACATGCTTTTCCAAGACAGTTCTGGCAGTTTTCTGTTACTGTATAACTGGAAATCGGGCAATCCTCACATGCGGAACTGATAACCTGGATCACATTTCCATCATCCTCTGCACCCGGTGCCTTGCCCTCTGCTAAACGGACTCTCTGACGGATGATCTCCCTCTCTTTATAAATACAACAGCGAAACTGCGGTGTCGGACCTGGAATGAGTTCTGTTGCGATGTGGTCTCTTTCTTCCTCAAGCCTGCCTTCAAATGCAAGCTTTGCGACTGTGTAGAGTACATCGTGTTTGATTTTAATCACATTTTCATCTGCATACATCGTGTTTTACCTCGCTCATCTTATCTTTGTTAACTTTTTAACCATCTTAGACATTATATATTATCTGTATGGAAATTCAAGTACTTCACTTGTTTTTATTGAGAAACACAGCAAGTTTTTCACCTCTTATTGAGAAAAAGCGCCTTTCATGCTATAATTAAGCTGTTCGTCTGCCTGACGATCATACATTTTACAAAGGACTAAGAAGGTACTGCCTGTACAAAACCGGAGATTTTTATGAATACATTTTCCAAACTTTACGATACAGAATTGCACAATCAGGAGATCAAATCAAATAAACGGACTTTAATGGGGTTTTGCTGGTTTTTCCTGACACTGCTGCTTGTCTGGGTTTTAACCATGATCAATTTCTTTCTGATCAGTAAATTTTTAATCAGTCTTTCACTGGGATTTACGGTACTCTTACTCATTCCTCCTGTCATTATCTATAAAAAGGCCGATCTCTCAAGTCCATTGATCAAATATTTATTTCTGGCATTGATCAGTATCATCTGCTCGATCATTACCGCACTGCTTACCTATCATGCAGTTTTGATTTTCGTTATGCCACTGTTATTTGCGATCCAGTACCGGAAACGTCAGGCGCTCTGGTTTTCCTTTATTTTTAACACGATTACCATGTTTATCAGTTCCTATGTGGGATTTTATTACGGACTGTGTGACCTGAATCTGCTTTTAGAGAGCACCCATACAAGAAACTGGTACCTGCAGACTATGACCGGTTCTTTTCTGCAGATTCCTTTTAATGAAAATCCTATGTTTATCATTGCCGTCTTTGAAGTTTTGCCGCGTACACTGATCCTGCTTATTTTTACGATCATGCTTCAGTATACTATCATCAGGAGTCACAATGATGCCCTCAGGATTGCAGAGCTTACCTATCGCAAGGATATGGATACCCGCACAAAGCTTTATAATAAGAATAAATACGAAGATATGGCTGTAAATTATTATCCATCCGTCGGATGTATTGCCGTTGCATTCTGGGATCTGAACAATTTAAAAATGATCAATGATAACTTTGGACATGCTGTTGGCGATTCCCTGATCCAGACCATGTCAGAGAAATTGCTTGCCGTTTCCAATGAAAGATGCCGTACTTACCGTGTCGGCGGTGATGAATTTCTGCTGATCCTTGATGATCCGGCACCTGGTGAAATAAACCGGATCGTACAACAGGTAAAAACGGAACTCTCTTCCGGCACTGGCACTACCGGTCTCCGTATCCTTGCTGCAGTCGGTTCGGCAGAAGGATGTGGAGCCGATATCCGTTCACTTGTAAAAAAAGCAGATGCCGCCATGTATTCAGACAAGGCAAAGAGCAAGGAGGGCAGATCATGATCTATATTCTTACAGCATGTTTAGTTTTGGTATTTCTTTTGTTTTTCACTTCCTATCTGCTATATCGCGGTGTCTTTTATTATCCGCAAAAAAAGCATGTCGACCCGTACCAGATACCGGATGACATGCTCTATGCCCCTTATAAAAATGCTATGCTCCATCTTCTCCATGAAATGGAGCAGACTCCCTATGAAGAAGTTTCTATCCGGTCACAGGATGGTCTGTCTCTGTGCGGCAGACTTTATCTGTTTCGTCCGGATGCACCGCTTATGCTCTTTTTTCATGGATATCATGGAACTTTTCTCTGGGATGGTCTGGGATCTTTTCGCTTCTGCAGGAAAAATCATATCAACCTTCTTGTAGTCGATGAGCGCAGCCACGGGAAAAGTGCCGACCAGATCATTACCTTTGGTATCCGGGAATGCAAGGATGTAAAATGCTGGGCAGATTACGCTGCAAAACGCTTTCCGGAAAAATCCCTGATCTTATCCGGTGTATCTATGGGGTCTGCTTCTGTCATGATGGCATCTGTTCTCTCCCTGCCGTCTTCTGTGAAAGCCCTGATCTGCGACTGCGGATACACTGCCCCTGCCGAAATTATCAAAGAAACCATACGGTCTTTTCATCTGCCGGTTTCTTTCTGTTATGCCCTGCTGCACTTTGGCGCACGCATTTTCGGGCACTTCAATCTCAGTGAATCAACCGCATTATCTGCCGTAAAACAGACAAAACTGCCCATTCTCTTTATCCATGGGGATCATGATTCCATCGTTCCACCAAAAATGTGCGACGAACTTTATGATGCCTGTGCATCCAGAAAGAAAAAACTGATCATTACAGGCTCCCAGCACGCTGTCAACGCAATGGCTGATTTTGATTCCTATGAACGGGAGATCATGAATTTTCTCAAAGAATCCGGAATAAAGATTTAAAACCCAAAACCGGCAAACTCTCCAAATAATTCTAACAGCTCAAAGCCGTTTAGCTTCATAAGATTACATTCCTCTCCCGTCAGTTCAGATATCTGGCAGCCTTTTTGCACAGAGATCCTGCCACTCAGACTGTCCGTATCATCCGATTCAAACGTAATTGTTCCGTCCTTTGCTGCAAGGTTTCCGCTAATATTTGTCTGAATCGTTGTCGTTTTCTCCCCCGTCAAAAATGCGATTTTCATATTCTGTGTCCGGAAATCACCTCCCAGAAACAGTACCTCTATCTTCTGTGCACTTTCATCCTCCTCATAATTGACAGAAACAGCCGCAAGCTTATTCTGATACAAATATACACTGCATTCCATCTCCCCGGCCGCAGATATTTTATCATAAAATACCATAAAAACTTTTCCCACCGGATCCGCAGATATTTTTGTCCCGTCCCCGTACTTTTTCTTCACAGCCTTCTCCGCTGCATCTAATACATTTTGGGCATTATCCTTGCTGATTGTAAACTGATATCCCGCACAGTTTCTTTTCTGACCATCAATTTTAAATTCTTTCTTTTCTGTTTTATTTATTTTCAGTTTGTTAAATTCTTTCCGTGCCTCTTTTAATATATCTGTTCCGATCGTTTTCTGCTCATTTCCACCATATAGTTCTTCCAAAATGGCATTGAAACGTTCCAGCTTTTCCGAACCGATCTTTTTCGCAAGATATCCACTTTTTCCACCATTCTTATAATCGTATGTAAATACTTTCGAGCTCAGTGACGGAAGCTGTGTTTTCAGCTCTTTTTCATCCAGTGTCATTACAAATTCCAGATCCGGCAGCTTATCTAAATCTATCGTTCCCTTTAACTGTTTCTGATCGGAAGCGGATGCATATTCTGCCTGGATTTTCTGTTTTTTCCATTGTCCGTCTACCGAAACAGTATAATCCTCATTCTCTGAAACATCTGCGGTTTCCGGCTGATCCTTGATCGTATGATACGCTGCATATAAAATCTTATCGCCTTTTCTTAAAAAGAAACCATTCTTTACCCCTGCAAACAGTACGATTGCCAGGATTACAATCATTCCCGCAGACAGCACCCATATTTTCTTTGAGATTTTTTTATGATCATTTTGCTTTTCCATTGTAAGCCTCCATTTAGATCCTGAAATATCAAACTCATTTTTCCCGTTTTCTTTTTATCCGGTTTATTTTATTCTTTTTTTCATGCCTTGTAAACCTGTTTTCAACTATTTTTATTTCCATTTGTGCTGCTTTCTCATACAATGTTTTCATCCGTACAATAAGCCTCTATACAATAAAAACGCCCCGGTATTACATCCAAGTAACACCGGAGCGCTCTCCTGCCTGTCTGTTCTGTTTTCTAATCCAACAGATTCTGCATACTCTTTAAACTGATCAAAAGTGTTGATGTATTATGCAGTAACGCCGATGTGGTCGGCTGTAAAATTCCTGCAACACCACATAATATTAATCCCAAATTGAAACTTACGATAAAGCGGTAATTGCCGCGGATCCGTTTCATCAGGCTGTCCGATAACAGCTTTAATGTTACGATCTGATAAAGATCATCCGAACCAACTGTAATATCAGCGATCTCTCTTGCGATCTCAGCACCATCACTGATCGCAATACCGACATTTGCTGCAGAAAGTGCCGGTGAATCATTGATTCCGTCACCAATCATGATAACTTTTCTTCCGGCCGCCTTTTCTTTCTCAATAAATCCGGCTTTATCCTCCGGCAATACTTCCGAGTAATACTCATCCACGCCAACACGCTTTGCGATTGCTGCTGCGGTACGCTCACTGTCGCCCGTCATCATAACAACTTTCGTGATTCCGGCACGCTTTAATGAATTGACAACTGCCTCTGCTTCCTCACGAAGAGGATCTTCGATACAGATTACGCCTGCTAACTTTCCTTCGATTGCAAGATACAGGTGAGAATATTCTTTCGGGAGGGAATCAAACAGTTCCTGTTTTCCTTCCGGGATCGTACAGTTTTCGTCTTCAAACACGAAGTGGCTGCTTCCGATGACTGCACGTTTTCCATCGATCGTCGTGGAAATACCATGTGCTACGATATATTCCACTTTGGTATGCATTTCCTCGTGTGTAAGATTTTTCTGCTGTGCAGCATCCACGACTGCTTTTGCCATGGAATGCGGAAAATGCTCCTCTAAACATGCTGCAATACGCAGTAACTCATCCGGTTCTGCACCGTTAAATGATACAACATCCACAACAGTCGGTTTCGCTTTTGTGAGTGTTCCCGTCTTATCAAACACGATCGTGTCTGCATCTGCAACAGCCTCTAAGTATTTTCCACCCTTGACGGTCACATGGTAAAGACTCGCCTCACGGATTGCGGAAAGTACCGAGATCGGCATTGCGAGTTTTAACGCGCAGGAAAAATCGACCATCAATACCGATATGGCTTTATTTACATTTCTGGTCAGAAGGTATGTCAGCGCCGTACCGCCTAATGAATATGGTACTAATTTGTCTGCTAAATGCTCTGCTTTACCTTCCAGTGCAGATTTTAATTTTTCGGACTCCTCGATCATGGTGACGATCTTCTCGAAGCGGCTGGAACCGCCGACTTCTTTGACGAGAACGGTAAGCTCTCCCTCCTCTACCACGGTGCCGGCATAAACAGAATTTTCCACAATTCTTCTGACAGGAACAGATTCTCCGGTTAAGGATGCCTGGTTGACCATTGCCTCACCGTCGCTGACTATGCCGTCAAACGGGATGACATTGCCCATATGTACAACGACCTCATCTCCCGGACGGATCTCAGAAGCTGGTACAAGCACTTCCTGATTCTCGCGTTTTAACCACACTTTTCCTACATTTAAAGACATCGTGCGCGCCAGATCATCTACAGATTTTTTGTGTGTCCACTCCTCTAAGAGTTCGCCGATGCCAAGTAAGAACATGACAGAACCGGCTGTCTCGATATCATTTCTGAAAATGGATACCCCAATCGCAGTTGCATCCAGTACCGGCACTTCAATCTTCCGCCGCCATAAGCACTGTAAACCTTTCCAGAGATATTTCACGGATTTGACGGTCGTGACACATGCCCGGAATGGGTACGGTAAAAACATCCTGCCCGCATAACGACAGACGATCTTTCCGATCAGTTTTTCCTGATATTTTGCATTTAACTCACGGCCGGAATTTTCAATCACTCCTGCCGGAACATCCACTTTTTCATAGGAAAACTGCTGTAATGTGCGGATTATCTCTGCACGGTCTCCGACATAGGAGATCACAGCGTCCCCGGTGCGCTCATATACTTTCGCAAATGTCACATATTTATTGCTATGTAAAAAATAAAGGAGCGTATCTGCCTGCTCATAGCTCATCCGGTACTGAGACACATGGATACGCATACGCCCTTTGATCTCATGTTTGATGACAAACTTCATTTTTCTCACTCCAATCAATAGTAAAGGAAAGCACCAGGGTATTTTTCCCGGTGCTTCCTGTCGCGGTCTTGATATCGCCACATTCTTTATCATGGCGATATCAAGACCGCGAAGCGTGTAATCTATTGTTTTATGCTTCTTCTGCTGCTTCGTTCTCTGCTGTGCTGTCCTCTGCTTCCGCTGCCTCATCTGCGAATGCTGCCGCCTCTGCTGCTGCAGCGCGCTCCTCGTTAATGTTCTTAGCTTCCTCGTAAATGTCACCAGCATTTTCCTGAACAGTTGTAACTGTGTTCATCACGCACTCTTTTGCGCGGAGAACTGCTGCGGTACAGTTTGTGTAAACTTTCTTTGCATCCTTGCTTGAGAGAACTTTGATACCTGCGGTTCCAAATAATACTCCTGCTGCAAAAACACCTGTTTTCTTCCAGTTAATCGCTTTCAAACAATCTAACATCTTATGTACCTCCTGTGGATTTAATTATTTGTATTAGCTGTCATTTTGGGTCAGAATCTGACTATTTTCTACAAAATCAACTGCCCTCTCTATGACATTTTCACGATTATATACCTGATTTTTCCAATTTTCAATAAAAAAACGGGCAAATGATAAAATTTATCATTTGCCCGTTTTTTCATATATTTATGAACTTTTTTCTATTTCGTATTGAGCGTGCGCATGGAGTTTAAGATCGCGATTACAGAAACTCCGACATCCGCGAATACTGCTTCCCACATATTTGCCATACCAAGGGCACCTAATAATAATACCAGAGCTTTGACTGCAAGTGCAAATACAATATTCTGTTTTACGATGCCAAGTGTCTTTCTTGCGATTTTGACCAGTGATGCAATTTTTCGGATATCATCATCCATCAGTACGATGTCCGCTGCCTCGATCGCAGCATCCGAACCCATGCTTCCCATGGCGATTCCGATATCTGCTCTTGTGAGTACCGGTGCATCGTTGATACCATCACCGACGAATGCCAGTCTCTCTTTTTCATTCTGTGCACCCAACAGTTTCTCCACCTGACCGACTTTGTCTGCCGGGAGCAGTTCTGCATGCACTTCATCAATGCCAAGTTCTGCGGCAACGGCATCTGCAGCCGCCTGTCTGTCTCCGGTCAGCATAACTGTCTTTTTCACACCGACCTGTTTCATATCGCGGATCGCATCTTTGCTGCCCTCTTTGACAGTATCGGAAATCACGATACTTCCGGCAAACACGTTGTTGCATGCCACATAGACAACCGTTCCGGCAGTCTTGTTTTCCGTGTAAGCGATATTCTGCGCGTCCATCAGTTTTGCATTGCCAAGGTATACTTCCCTGCCATCAATAAATGTATGGATTCCGTGTCCTGCGATCTCCTCCGTATCTGTGACGCGCTCCATGGAAAGTGTTTTTCCATATGCTTCGCGGATAGAGTTCGCGATCGGATGGTTGGAATAACCCTCACCGTACGCTGCGATCTCCAACAATTCTTCTTTTCCGATTGTGTTGTTTTTGTCCGCGGAAGGCTGTACTTCCGAAACCTTAAATTCACCCTTGGTCAGTGTACCGGTCTTGTCAAACACGATCGTTGTCATCTCGGCAACTGCCTCTAAATAGTTGCTTCCTTTGACCAGAATACCGATCTTAGAGGAAGCACCGATTCCACCGAAGAAACCAAGCGGAACAGAAATGACAAGTGCACACGGGCAGGAAATAACCAAAAAGATACATGCTCTCTGGATCCAGTCTGCCCAGCCACCGCCTAAGATCAACGGAGGTAAAATAGCTAAGATCACTGCACCGATGGTGACAACCGGTGTATAATATTTTGCAAATCTTGTGATAAAGTTTTCTACTTTGGCTTTCTTACTGCTTGCATTTTCTACCAGTTCTAAGATACGGGCTACCGTAGAATCCTCAAATGCTTTTGTTACTTTTACTTTGATCGTACTGCTACCGTTGACACATCCGCTGATGATCTCATCTCCGACTGTTGCCCTGCGCGGTACAGATTCACCGGTCAGCGCTGCGGTGTCGATCATGGAGGTTCCCTCCGTCACGATTCCATCAAGCGGAATGCGCTCGCCCGGTTTTACAACGATGATCGTTCCAACTTCCACATCATCCGGATCAACCTGCGTCAGCACACCATCTTCCTCAATGTTGGCGTATTCCGGACAGATATTCATCATATCGGAAATGGACTGTCTGGATTTGCCGACCGCATAATTCTGGAACAGCTCTCCAACCTGATAAAACAGCATAACGGCAACTGCCTCGGAATATTCTTTCACGCCAAACGCGCCAAAAGTTGCGACCATCATCAGAAAGTTTTCATCAAACACCTGTCCGTGACTGATGTTTCTGACTGCCTTATAGACAATGTCATAACCGATCACCAGATACGGGATCATGTATGAGGTTGTTGCGGAGATACTTGTTTTTGTTAATGATCTGGATAAGATAGATCAGAAATACAAGCCACTGGCTCGGTAACTGCTCTAACACTCCAGTATGCTCTAAAACCATTAACACTACAAACAGCACAAATGCAGTGATAATACGGTACAGCATTTTTTTCTGTTTTGATGTCATATTGATTCCTCTTTTCTTCATTTATTTCATATGTTCATGTATTCATATGTTTTCTTTTTTGTAAGCCCGGTATGCATCTGTTTTCAACCCTGTACTGCCTGATCTCTTTTTTCCTGCAGCATTTTTATTTCGTGCAGATATATGATCACGTGCAGCACTCCTTTGGCATAACCGGGCTTTCCCTGTATGAGACTGACTGTCACATACAACTATGTTTTTGTTTTACCTGATTTTTTTACATTAAAATCTTGCAGTCCGGCTCAACCTTTGCACAGACTTTTACGACTTCTTTCATGATGTCATCGAATTTGTCATCCACTGCATCTACCATCATTTTCTGTGTCATAAAGCTGACATTTGCATCGTTGACACCCTCGATTTTTTTGATAGCCTCTTCCATTTTTGCTGCGCAGTTTGCACAGTCAAGATCCTCAAGTTTGAATTTCTTTTTCATAATTGAATCCTCCATTTTCTTTTTGATATAAATTTTGTTTTTACTTACTCTTCGATATGTTCTCTTCCCTGATCGATGATCGTTCTTACATGCTCATCTGCCAGTGAATAAATCACGGACTTTCCTTCGCGCCGTCCGGTCACAAGCTTCGCCTGTTTTAAAATCTTAAGCTGATGTGAAATCGCCGACTGGTTCATATTCAGTGACTGTGCCAGATCGCATACGCACATCTCCGACTGAAACAGTACGAACAGGATCCGGATCCTTGTGGAATCTCCAAACACCTTGAACAGTTCGGCGAGATCATATAATTCATCTTCGTCAGGCATCTGTTCATTTGCCGCTCTGATCTTATCTTCATGCACTTCATATGCCTCACAGCACGGTACATCGTCTATTGCCAAATCTTACACCTCCAGTCTTTCACATTATCATTTGAACATATTCTTATCTGTTCATATGTTTATGATAGTACTGGTATGTGGATTTGTCAAGAGATTAGAATATAATTTTCATTCTTTGCGTTTTATATTGTTACTGTCCACTCGTACTTCGTTCCAGTAACGGATTTTGCCGATGCTTCGCATTCCAAATCGGCAAAATCTGCTACCACCACTGTATCATACGGCATTTTCAGTTCAGAAAATGCCTGCCTGTAAACAGTAACTTTATATTCTTCGTATCAAAGCCCACGCCCCCATCATCAGATCTGCCGGAACAATCTTTGCCGCTGCACGGTGCAAGGTACATACGATACCCGGTGTGGATACTGCCAGCCCAAGTTTTGCATCCAGCAGTGCATGACGCGCCACATTTTTCTGTCGGGAAGCAAGCGGAAAACTGTGAATATAAGAACTGTCACTGCTCTTCTTTGCCCGCCCGATGAACTCGGTGTCCTTGATCCAGTAAGGACAGACAGCGGTCACACGGATTCCCGTACCGTAAAGTTCCACTCGCAGCGCCCTGCTGTAACGATATAAAAATGCTTTCGTTGCCGCATAAACACTCAGATATGGAAACGGCTGAAATGCCGCGGTCGAACAGATCTGCAAAACACGCGCACCGCGTTTCATAAAAGGCAGTGTGATCTGTGTCATGGCAACGGCTGCTTTACAATTTAAGTCGATCATGCCATCCACATCCACTCTTTTGATATCCCGCCAGGATCCGATCTTTCCGTACCCCGCCGCATTGATCAAGATGCGTACATCCGGTTTTTCTTTCCAGAGCATCGCCTCTATTTCATGCAGTGTCTCCGCCTTTGTCAGATCCCCGGTAATGATCCTAAGATGTGTCTGAAGTTCTTTTTCTAATGCCGTCAGGCGGTCTTTTCTACGCGCGACCACCCATATTTCATCTAGTTTTTCCTGTTTCCTGATCTGTCTGACAAACTCACTGCCAAGCCCGCTTGACTTCGTTCATAAACAGATATACCGGTTCAATAAACTTCTCGAAAGTAGCTTTGTCCTGTGCCATGGTAGCTGTCCACATGATCCAGTCAGTCTTGGTATAAGTTTCACGGTTATCCAGCGGAAGGCCGTATTTATTTTGCTTCGTAAGATAATAAGCAATTTCTGTCTCAGCAACTTTTTCCGGGAAAATCTGTAGTTTCAGCAATTTGTCCCACACCAGATTATACTTCTGGCTCCAAGTGCCCGGACGGTCGAAAGTCAATCGGTAATGATCACCGTCATCCGCCATTTTGATCCATTCCCGGGCCATATCTTTGGCAGCACCGATATATTTTTCAGCTACCTCCTGTTTGCCAAGCATTTCCGCCATTTGTCCGTAACCGGCCACAGCCAGAATCGCTTTTACCGAAAGATTGGCATTATGTGCCAGATGACCGGCAAAATCATCCGTACACAACTGATTTTCCGGATCAAGTCCCTCTTTCAGCAAATAATTAGCCCAAACACCCAACGTCTTCCAATGTTCACGAGCATAATCCGCATTACCTTCGCGCAGAGCGATGGCAGTTGTCAGAATCAACATATTCCCACATTCTTCGA
>OGXC01000558.1_pt1 | contig 31487 bp, 30 predicted proteins | sample 1576201 | NCBI WGS metagenome assembly OGXC01 (sample SAMEA3541562, study PRJEB24748) | human gut metagenome | biome: human gut; feature: human-associated habitat; material: faeces | place: China | collected 2012 | reverse complement strand
AATGCAGTAGTGGTTGAAACAAGAATCCCCCTGCTTTAGCTGTGGGGAGTGTCAACTATCCAAGCACTTTTTTCAAAAGCCACTTTTTGACCGGACGATAAGGCTGATACCGCACCGGAAGATCGATCCATGTTTTTTTAGCGACGATGCTTTTGGTGTGGGAGAAGGTTTCAAACCCGTCTTTTCCGTGGTAGCTTCCCATGCCGCTTTCGCCGCAGCCGCCAAATCCCATGTACGGGGTGGCGAGGTGGATGATGGTATCGTTGACACAGCCGCCGCCAAACTGACATTTTGCGGTCACTTTCTCTATATTTTCTTTCTTTTTACTGAAAAGATAGAGAGAAAGCGGACATTCCATGGAATTGATCCTGGCGATCGCTTCATCCAGTGTGCGGTAAGTGATGACCGGCAGGAGCGGCCCGAAGATCTCTTCCTGCATGATGGCATCTTCAAAGGTCACGTGGTCAAGAAGGGTCGGAGCGATCTGGAGAGTATCCGGATTGACATTTCCGCCAAAGATTACTTTTTCCGGATTGAGCAGTCTTCGGATGCGTTCAAAATGTTTTTTGTTTATGATCTTTCCGTAGGAAGGATTTTTCAGAGGCTCACTGCCGAACTGTTTCGTGATCTGACGTTTCAGTTCGCAGATCAGAGCCTCTTTTCTTTTTTCATCACAGTAAACATAATCCGGGGCAACGCAGGTCTGTCCGCAGTTTAAAAATTTCCCGAATACGATGCGTTTGGCGGCGAGTGCAAGATCGGCACTTTCATCGACCAGACACGGGCTTTTACCGCCAAGTTCCAGTGTTACAGGAGTCAGGTGCGAAGAAGCCTGCCGCATCACTTCTCTTCCGACCGTTTTGCTTCCGGTGAAAAAGATATAGTCAAAATGCTGCTGAAGCAGGACGGTATTTTCAGAGCGTCCTCCGGTGATCACCGTCAGGTATTTTGCCGGAAAATAGCGATGGATCAGTTTCGCAAGCAGATCGCTGCAGGCAGGAGAGTAGGCACTTGGCTTTAAGATCACCGTATTTCCGGCTGCAATGGCATCAATAAGCGGATCAAGAGTCAGCAGGATCGGATAATTCCAGGGACTTACGATCAGCGTGACACCGTAAGGCGAAGGTTTCCGGTAGCTTCTGGAGCAGAACTGTGCCAGCGGTGTTCTGACATTCTGCTCTTTTGCAAACGAGCGGATGTGGCGGAGCATATAGCGGATCTCATCCAGAACAAGACCCGTCTCGCACATATAACTTTCAAAAGAACTCTTTTTCAGATCGAGCAGAAGAGCTGCCTCGATCTCTTTTTCGTGGCGGCGGATCATATGCTGCAGCCGTTTCAGTGCGGCGATGCGAAAAGAGACATCCAGTGTCATTCCAGTCTGAAAGAAAGTACGCTGGCGGTCGATGATTTTTTTCATTTCTGTGTTTTCCATAATGAATCCCTTCTATATGATAATAACAGTCAAATATTAGCAGTCAGAGGATGCCTGCGAATTTATCGATAGTTCACTGATGCCTGCGAATTGCTTTGTAACAGAGTAACTTTTGCAATCTACGATCCGCTTCGGTCGGCACTAAACGATGGTCTATGGCATCAGGTACTCTGACCATAGCATGTTTTTTAATTCTGTGCAAGCCTGTACTTGACAAATGGAAAAGAATAATATATAGTAAACATATCAAATTACTAGGAATATAAAACGAAGCAAAAAGCGAAAATAAGAAATAGGTAAAAAAGAAATAAACAAACGAAAAAAAGCAAAGCAAAGCAGAAAAGCAAAACAGCAAAACAGAAAGAAGGATATGGATATGAGACAGATTTTATGTTTTGGTGATTCAAACACGTACGGATTGATCCCGGGAACAGCGAACCGTTACAACTGGGGAACGCGATGGACGAGCATTTTAGATGAGAAATTGCAGTTTTACGGCTATCGGGTTGCCGAGGAGGGACTGTGCGGCAGAACGACTATGTTTGCAGATGCTTACCGTCCCGGAAGAAGTGGGATCGATATGCTGCCGGCCATCCTGGAGACGCACCGCCCGCTGGAACTGGTGGTTCTTATGCTCGGGACAAACGACTGCAAAACGGCTTATGAGACGACACCGGAGAAGATCGGCGTGGGCATTGAGCGTCTTCTGGATCAGATCTGGAGGGAAAGAGAGGATCTTCCGGTGCTTTTGATCTCACCGATTCATCTTGGAGCAGATGTGGAGAAATACGACCGGGAATTTGACCGCCGTTCCGTAGAAGTGTCAAAAGGTCTGAAAAGAGTCTATGAACAGATCGCAAAAAGAAGAGGCATTGCATTTCTGGCGGCATCGGATGTGGCACTGCCGGGGGAAAAGGATCAGGAGCATATGACAAGAGAAGGACATGCAGCACTGGCAGAGGCAGTTTTTGAAAAAGTGAGGGAAATTCTGCTGGAGAAAGAAGATTCCAGGCTGATCGGCCATGTTTTTTGTGCATAAGTATTGACAGATTGAAAATCGGGTGTTATAGTTCTGATAGAACAAAAATATCCGATTACATCATATTGAATAAAAAAGCTTTCGGATATTTCTGTAAAATCAGATCAGATAGAATATTCTGGTGAATGAAGACCCTGAGATGACAGACATGGCATTTCAAAAGAAACGTTATGGATATAAGATTTGACATGATCAGAGGAGGAATCAGAAATGGAAGAAAGAAAAGATTATTATAAAATCCTTGGAATAGATAAAAACGCAGATGAAAATACAATCAAAAAAGCATACCGTAAACTGGCAAAGAAATATCATCCGGATACCAATGCCGGAAATGCACAGGCAGCCGAGAAGTTCAAACAGATTACAGAAGCCTACTCGGTGCTCAGTGATCCGGAGAAAAAGAAAATGTATGACCAGTTCGGCAGTGCCGATTACCAGGGCGGTCAGGGACCGTTTGGCGGGGCAAATGGCGGATACCAGGAGTTCCATTTTGATGGCGGTGACATGGATGATATCCTGAAAAATATCTTTGGCGGCGGATTCTCCGGCCGCAGTGCCGGAGCAGGCGGCGGAAGCAGATCTTATCATTTCGGCGGCGGATTTGGAGACGGATTCTCAGGCGGAAACAGTGGTTTCGGCGATGGATTTTCCGGTACAGGCAGTAGCTTTGGCGGCAGGGGCAGTGACCTTCACGCCGATATCACCGTCAGCTTCGATGAAGCAGCACTTGGCGGTGACAAGGTGATCCATCTGTCGGATCCTTCAGCACCGGGCAGGACACAGTCGCTTCAGGTGCATATCCCGGCAGGTATTGATGACGGTCAGAGCATCCGTTTAAGAGGCAAAGGTCAGATGGGCAGAAACGGTCAGGCAGGAGATCTGCTTCTGAAAGTTAAAATCGCAGAGAAACCGGGCTTTGAACGAAAAGGCATGGATGTTTACACGACCGTCAATGTTCCGCTTTCCACGGCAGTCCTTGGCGGCGAAGCGAAAGTCCATACGCTCTACGGCGATGTGATCTGCAAAGTAAGGGAAGGCACACAGTCCGGAAGCAAGATTCGTCTGCGAGGCAAAGGTATTGTTTCCATGAAGAACCCGCAGGTACACGGCGATCATTATGTGACCGTCCAGGTACAGGTGCCGCGGAACATTACTCCGGAAGCCAGACGCAAACTGCGTGAGTTTGAGCAGGCATGTGGTATCAGAAACAGCTATGCAGGATAAATATGAAAATGAAAAGTATAAAAGCGATCGTAAGTTTTACGATATGCTGATATCAGAGCGGATAAGGGAAAGATTGTAAAGGCATAAGGAAACCTTGTAATTGTATAAAAAAGAATAGAAAGTGCAGCATACAAAAAGGAAAAAAGTATGCTGCATTTTTTATGTCAACAGGGAAAAGCTAATAAATCTGCATCCAGGCTGTCGGATTTAGATATTTTGTGGATTTATCAGGAAATGATATTGAGATTAACTGGACAAAATGACGAAAATATAGTATTTTTTTAGTAGGTATTAAACTAAAGATGTCACAAGAATGGTTTTGTGCTTCATATTTCAGTCATTCTGCCTGATATTCTTTGAAATACTGCAAATAAGAGTTGAGCAAAGAAAAGGAGGACAACATGAAAACAAGAAAAACATTTTCAGTCATGCTGGTGATCTGTATGCTGCTGTCACTGGTGTTTCCCAGTAGTTGGGGAGTGTCAAATGCAGCCTCAGCTTCTGATAAGGTAACAGTTATTGATGTCACACAGTATGGGGCTGACCCGACCGGAGTAAAGGACAGTGCCGAGGGCATACAGGCAGCTATCGAGGCAGCAAAAGAAGTGACAGGACCGGTTGTATTGGATTTCCCGAAAGGGGAATATCAGATTTACCCGGATCATGCACAGAAACGGGAACTGTATATTTCAAATACTTTAAGCCGTAATAACGGTGACCGTGGCACGTACAAAATGAAAAATATCGGTATTCTGCTGGAAAATATGGAAAATGTGACACTGGAAGGAAATCAGTCCAGTCTGATCTTCCATGGCAAGATGATGATGTTTTCCACGATCGGATGTAAAAACATCAGAATCCAGAATTTTGACACCGATTTCCAGGTACCGTCGGTAGTCAGTGTAACAGCAGAAAAAGTAGAAGGCAATACAGCAATTTTATATGTTCCGGAATGTTATAATTATTCCGTAAGCGGAACAACCGTTACCTGGAGCAGCGATGTCAGCCCATACACCGGACAGGCATACTGGAGTTATACGAACAATGTCGGACATGTACAGGGATTTGATATGACAACCGCTACCCTGACTACTTCCGGCGATAAATTTTTCAACAACGTACAGAGCATGGAAAAACTGGACGGACATCGTCTGAAGGTGACTTACAATTCTGCACCATCCTTCAAGGCAGGATATGGTCAGCAGATGAGAAGGACTACACGTGATCATTCCGCAGCCTTTTTCTGGGAGAGTGATGGTGTGACGATGCAGCATGTCGAACTGCATTTTCTGCATGCATTTGGTGTGGTAGGACAGCTTTCCAAAAACATTACACTGGATGATGTAAATTTCCGCAACTATGAAGGAAGCGGAAGAACCGGCGTTGGTTCTGCTGACTTTGTGCAGATGTCCGGCTGCGGCGGAACAATCCGCATTGTGAACAGCACATTTGAAGATCCGCAGGATGACCCAATCAACATCCATGGAACATTCTTACAGGTAACAGAACGAATCTCTGATAATAAGTTCAAAGTTCACTATCAGCACCACGAAACTTCCGGTTTTCCGAACTATTATGTGGGAGATGAAGTAGAGTTTGTTTCTAAGGGAACACTGCTTCCAATCGACGGGGCAAAAGCAAAAGTAACCGGAGTGGTAGGTCCGGACGGACATGGCGGAACCATGGTTACCGGAAATGGTGACAAAGCCGATGCTTCCAAAACGGATCTGGATACGATCATTGTAACACTGGATACAAATATGCCGTCTTCCGTGTCTGCAAATGCGGCAGCTCTGGAAAATGTTACTTATACACCGAGTGTTGAGATTGAGAACAACGTATTCCGTGAGATGCCGGTACGTGGTATTCTGGTGACAACCAGAAAACCGGTCGTGATCCGCAACAACGAATTTGACAACGTAGCCGGTGCAGCCGTTTACATTTCCGATGACGTAAACAGCTGGTACGAGTCAGGGCATGATGAAGATGTTCTGATCGAAGGTAATGTATTCAGACGCTGTGGTGTCAACCAGAATTCTTACAGTGCATTTATCCAGTTTGATCCGACCAACAACGGAGCAGCGGAACCGGTACATAAAAATGTAAGGATCAAAGACAATACATTCTATTTTACAAACGGAACCGGCAATATTATTAATGCAAAGAGCGTAAACGGACTGACCTTTACCGGAAACAAAGTTCTGCGTTTCTCTGTAAATGAAAAGGCAAACCCGGCAAAAACCACGCTGGCGATCGGCGAGAGCGTTGCCATGAATGTTTCTGCTGTGGAAGGTGCAAATATCAATGCATTTACTTTCAACGGATGCCGCAACGTAAATATTTCTGATAATATTTATGATAAAGGCGTGACACGCAGAGTCAATATCACGAATATGCAGAACAGTGAAGTGAAAATCGGTGAAAACGAAGGCGTAAGCATCGGCAGTGGCACACAGCCGGCAAGCGAAATGATCTATGTCAGCAGCGATCCGGAAGTTGTACGTGTGGATGGCACCGGTCATGTGACAGGTCTGAAAAAGGGAACAGCAACCGTGACAGCTTATGAGCTGGTCGGCGGACGTAAATTCCAGGCAGATCCTGTGACCTTTACGGTGACAGATCAGAGCATCGGAACCGTGACAGCAGTGAAAGTGCTTGCAAAAGATCTGACCGTGAAAAATCCAAGCGACGGCGGCTACAGTGTCAGCGGTGACAGCGTGACCATCAAAGCAATGGGACAGGGACTCTGGGCAATCCAGACAGCCAATAACGTGATCGTAAGCGGTGAAAATGTAAACCGTGGTGACGGAACCTTCACAGCCATCGTCAAGATGAGCGGCAAGACCGTCAACAACTGGGACGAAGCAGGTTTGTTTATCTACAAAGATGATGATAACTATGTGGCAGTCGAGAGAAAACATGGCACGAACAGTCCGAAGGTTCATGTCGTGACCGAAGCAAACGGAAGTGCAAATGAAGATCAGAACACAGAAAATCCGAATGCAGAGGCAATCTGGCTGAAACTGGAGAAATCCGGAAATACCTTTACCGGATATTGCAGTGTTGATAAAGAAAATTGGACAAAAGTAGGAAACAGCATCACAAACGATAAAATCGGCAATTCCTTTGGCGTGGCACTGGTTGCCGGTACCGGAAACAGCACAAAAGGAACCGCATTTACCTTCTCAGACCTGGAGGTCAATGGCAAAGCAGTAGCACTGACCGAAGATGCACCGACAGGCGGTGACAGCGGCGATGCAGAAAAACTGAAAAATGTAAAATCAGGAAATGCGATTCTGGAGAGTGCATCTGTATCCGGTGTATCCTTCCCGACATTCTCATCTGAGACAAAGAGCTATGTGACAACTGCCGATAAGAATGTAAAGAGTGTAAAGATTTCTCTGAAAGCAAAAGATCAAAATGCAAAAATCGAAATCTGCCGAAACGGTGTCGGTAATGGTGTCGGACTGAAAAATGTCAATGAGATCGTATCCGCAGAAAACGGCAAAAACCAGATTACAGAGCAGGAAGTTGCACTTGTGGCAGGCTTAAATATCATCACAGCAAGAGTAATCGCAGAAGATGGAAGAACACAGGAAATTTATCGTTTCCTGGTTACACGTACCGGAGCACAGGATGCGTCTATCGGCGGCATCAGCGTAGATAACAAAGAAGTGGCAGGTTTTGATGTTTCTGAAAAATCCTACAGTGCATCTTTGACAAAAGGGCAGACCGAAGTCAAAATCGCTCTGAAAAATCCTGGCGAAGGTGCAAAAGCAGTTTTGAATGTAAATGGAAAAACATATAACCCGCAAGAGAGCATTCCTGTTTCAGGCGATAACATGACCGTTGGTATTGCAATCACACCAGACGGCGGCGTAACAGAGCACTATAGCCTGAATCTGCGTGTACCATCTGACAGCAATGCCAAACTGGAAAAAGTACAGTTTGGCAGTACCATCCAGAGCAATGGAAACTTTAATGCCAATCTCAAAGAGTATACGGCATCAACCATGACAAGAACTTCCAGGGTAACGTTTACCGCACAGGAAGCAAATGCAAAAATTACTGTAAAATGCAACAATGTAACTGCCGCAACCGGAACGGGAAGCGTAGAGACTTCTGTAACGATGAAAAAAGGAAACAACCAGTTACTGGTTACAGTGGAATCCGCAGACAAGAGCAGAACCGAAACCTATACCTGGAGGGTCGAAGGCAAGAGCGAAGTTTACCTTTCTGATTTAAGTTACGAGAGCAATTCTGCAACTGGATGGGGTTCCATCATGAAAGACAAATCTGTAGACGGAAAGACACTGACACTTTATGACGGAAATCAGGAGAAAACCTTTGAGAAGGGTATGGGTATTCATGCGACTGCAAATCTCTATTACAATATCGAAGGTATGGGCTTTAAGAAATTTACAGCTTATATGGGCGTTGACCGTGAAGCAAACCAGGATGGAAATGTAAAATTCAATGTTTATACGGATAATAAACAGGTTTACACAGGTGAAGCTGTTACGAGAGCATCTGAGATGGCAAAATTGGATATTTCTGTGGAAGGTGTCAAAATCCTCAGATTGAACGTGGATCAGAATGGTAGCGACAGCAATGATCACGCAGATTTTGCAGACGCAAAATTCATCACAGAGCTGGCAGATGATACTACTCCGGAAACAGTAGCCGTAACTGGAGTTACACTGGATAAGAGCACAGCGAAACTGACAGAAAAAGGTCAGACAGTAGATCTTACTGCAACAGTAGCACCGGAAAATGCAACAAATAAAAATGTGATATTTGAAACGAGTAATGAAAAAGTAGCAACTGTAGACGGAAACGGAAAAGTAACCGCAGTAGCAAACGGAAAAGCAACCATCACCGTAACGACCGAAGATGGAGAGAAAACAGCAGCCTGTGAAGTGACTGTGGAGATTCCAAATGTACCAGTTCCGGCACCGGAAGAGCTGGTGAATGAAGTGAAAAATGAAATCGCAGCAGCAGAAGGCAGGAAAGAAAGTGACTATACAGAAGAAACCTGGAAAGTTTATGAAAAAGCACTGAATGCAGCGAAAGAAGCCGTAGAGCAAAAAACAGCAACTGAAGAAGAGATGCAGCAGATTTTAACAGCTCTTCGCAATGCAGCCTCTGCACTTAAGAAAGAAACACCATCTACGGAAAAGGAAACACCATCTACAAATCCACAGACACCGGAAACTCCAAACGATGGTACGGTGAAAGTTGGTCAGGTGATCAAAGCAGAAGGTCAGTATGGAGTGTTTACTTATAAAGTAACCGGAAAAGACACGGTAGAGGTAAAATCTATCACTGCAAAAGGCAAAGCAAAGAAGAGTGTGAAGATCTTTGATAAGATCAAGGCATCCGGAAAAACATGGAAAGTAACCGGTGTGGCAGCAAATGCATTAAAAGGCAACAAGAAGATGGAAAGTCTGACAATTGGAAAAAATGTCAAAAAGATCGGAAAGAATGCCTTTGCAAATTGCAGAAAGCTGAAAAAAGTTACTGTTAAGAGTAAAAAGATCAATACCATTGGAAAGAATGCGTTCAAAAACATAAATAAAAAAGCAACGGTCAAAGTGCCGAAAGCACAGAAGAAAAAGTATGCAAAGCTTTTGAACAAAGCGAAACTTTCCAAAAAGGTAAAGATAAAATAGTAAAGGGAAAGTAACAGAAACAAAAGGAAAGAAAGGGGTAAAATATTATGGGACTTATCAGAGCAGCCGTCGGAGCAGTCGGCGGAACAATGGCAGATCAGTGGAGGGAGTTTTTCTATTGTGAGGCAATGGATGCAGATACCCTGGTTGTAAAAGGACAGAAGCAGGTGGGAAGGCGGTCCTCAAACACCAAGGGCAGTGAGAATATCATCTCAAACGGTTCCGGTATTGCAGTTGCAGACGGTCAGTGCATGATGATCGTTGAACAGGGCAAAATTGTGGAAGTTTGTGCAGAACCGGGAGAGTTTACTTACGACAGCTCCACAGAACCAAGTATTTTTACCGGAAAACTGGGCGAAGGTCTGAAAAAGACCTTTGCCACCTTCGGAAAGCGTTTTACCTACGGCGGAGATACCGGAAAAGACCAGAGAGTGTATTATATCAATACAAAAGAGATCATGGATAACAAATTTGGCACGGCAAATCCGTTTTTGTTCCATGTAGTGGATCACAATACCGGACTGAGCCGTGATGTACAGGTAAGATGCAACGGTATCTATTCTTACCGTATCACCGACCCGATCCTTTTCTATAAGAATGTCTGCGGAAATGTAGAGATGACTTACGACAGAGAAGAGATCGACGGACAGTTAAAGACAGAGTTTATCTCCGCACTGCAGCCGGCATTTGCACAGCTGTCAAAACTGGAGCTGCTGCCAAGTGATATCCCGGCACATGCGGGAGATCTCGAAGAGGCGATGAACGAAGCACTCACCAAAAAGTGGGCGGAAAAACGCGGTATTTCCGTGGTATCCGTAGCGATGAACCCGATCACCCTCAAAGAGGAAGACCTCAAGAAGATCCAGGAAATCCAGGATGCTGCTGTTCTGAGAGATCCGACGATGATGGCGGCAACGCTTAGCAGTGCACAGGCAGAAGCCATGAAAGCAGCCGCATCCAATCCAAACGGTGCGATGATGGGCTTTATGGGACTGAATATGGCAGGAGGAGCCGGAAGTGCCAATATCCAGGATCTTCTCCAGATGGGAAATCAGAGACAGCAGGCACAAAGACAGCAGCAGTATATACCGGAAGAAAAACAGGCCCAGCCGATGCGTCCGTCCGCACAGGCAGGAAGCTGGCAGTGCAGCTGCGGAGCTGTAAATACCGGAAAATTCTGCATGGAATGCGGAACAGCAAAGCCGGAAGAGGGCTGGAGATGCAGCTGCGGGGCACTGAACAAAGGTAAATTCTGCAGTGAATGCGGCAGTCCGAGACCGGCAGCAGCAAAAAAATACCGCTGTGATAAATGTGGATGGGAGCCGGAAGATCCGACAAATCCGCCGCGTTTCTGTCCGGAATGTGGAGATCCGTTCAACGATGGTGATATTGTACAGTAAGGGGATGAATCTATGGCAGATATCAGAGAATACAAATGCCCTGCTTGTGGCGGAGCAATGGAATTTGACAGCAAAACGCAGAAAATGAAATGCCCTTACTGTGATACGGTTGCAGATCTGTCCGACTTTGAAGAAACGCAGTCGGAGAAAACAGCTTCCAAAGAAGGGGCAGAACAGGGAGAAACACAGGAAGCAGCAGAAGAAGGAGCAATGATGCTCTACGTGTGCGAATCCTGCGGTGGTGAAATCCTGGCAGATAAGACGACCGGTGCCACGAGCTGTCCGTACTGCGGCAACAAAGTTGTTATGAAAGGGCAGTTTGACGGTGCCTTAAGACCGGATTATATCATTCCATTTAAAAAAGACAAAAAACAGGCAAAAGAAGCATACCGGAAACATCTCGAAGGCAAAAAGTTTTTGCCGGGTGTTTTCAAACAGCAGAACCATATCGACGAGATCAAAGGTGTTTATGTTCCGTTTTGGATATTTGATCTGAAAGCAAAGGCAGATTTCTCCTATCATGCGGAAAAGACGCGTGTATGGGTGTCAAATGATATTGAGTACACAGAGCATGAGAATTTTGAAGTAAAAAGAGCAGGAACGGTAGAATTTGAAAAAGTTCCGGCAGACGGATCAAAAAAGATGGATGATACGCTGATGGAATCGGTGGAACCATATGATTTTAAGGAAGCAGTGCCGTTTCGCATGGCGTATATGGCAGGCTATCTGGCAGACCGCTACGATGTGCCGAAAGAGGAGTGCATCGGGCGTGCGAAAAAACGTATCCGGAGAAGCACAGAGCGTGAATTCCGAAATACCGTTAAAGGTTATCATGTGATCGATCAGGAAAAAGCAAATATGGAGATCAAAGACCAGGCAAAGTATGCTCTCTATCCGGTATGGATCTTAAATACGACTTGGAAAGGTAAAAAATATATTTTTGCCATGAACGGTCAGACCGGAAAGATTGTCGGTGATCTTCCGGCAGACAATGGAGCATTCTGGAGATTTATTGCCATGTGGGGAGCAGGGATCGGACTTGTCCTTTATGCACTGCTCTGGGTTTTCATGGTGTTGCTGTAAGGAGGTGGCGAGATGAAGAAAACAAAAATGAAAATCATGTCTCTGCTGCTTAGTATGGTATTATTTTTATTCGTACCATTTCTGAATCTTCAGGCTGCAACGGATCATCCGGCAAGACTTGTTGACCAGGCAGAGCTGCTCACGGCAGAAGAACAGCAGCAGATCCAGGCAAAACTGGATGAAGTCAGTGAATTGCATCATTGTGATGCAGTGGTAATGACCGTTAATTCCCTGGAGGGAAAAACGGCAACCGAATACGCCGATGATGCATTTGATTACGATGGCTATGGACTTGGCGAAGACAAAGCGGGGATACTTTTCCTGGTGGATATGGGCGACCGCAACTGGGCAACAAGCACACATGGTTATGCGATCACGGCATTTACGGATGCCGGACTTAGTTATATAGAAGAAAAGTTGGTATCCTACCTTGGTGATGGTGAGTACGCAGAAGCATTTAATTGTTTTGCAGAACAGTGCGACCGTTTCCTGACACAGGCAGAGACCGGCGAGCCATATGAGGTAGATAATATGCCGCAAGAGCCATTTGCCTATGCATTCTGGCTGGTTGTGTGCCTGGCAATCGGATTTGTGATTGCACTGATCACGGCATCGATCAAACGTTCCAAACTGACTTCCGTTGTGAAGCGGACCACAGCAGAAGAATATATGAAAAAAGGCAGTCTGAATCTTACCGTGAAACAGGATCGCTTTATTAATAAAGTGGTTACAAGCCGCCCGATTCCGAAAAATGATAATGATTCACACAGTGGAGGCGGCGGAAGCAGCACGCATGTCAGCTCATCCGGTGAAGTACACGGAGGTCACAGCGGAAAATTCTAAAAAGTGAGTATACCTGCAAAAGTGTGATACATTTTTGCAGGTATCTTTATATAATTTTAATGTGGATAAAAAATTGTTAATACTATTTTTAGGTACATGGTGTTATGATAGTCATGAAAACAGAACTGGGAGACAAAAAGAATCATGAAGATAAAGAAAAAAGCCGGACACCGGCATATGACATCGTTTCAGATCATTATACTGGGATTTATGGGAGTGATCCTGGCAGGGAGTTTGCTGCTGATGCTTCCGTGGGCATCCAGAAGCGGAAGATGGAGTTCCTTTTCTGATACGTTATTTACTGCGACATCAGCAGTCTGTGTAACAGGGCTGGTCGTGCAGGATACAGCAACTTACTGGTCTGAATTTGGTCAGGTTATTATTTTGCTGCTGATCCAGATTGGCGGTCTCGGCGTTGTGACTGTGGCAGTATCGATCGCAACGATCGCCGGCAGGAAGATCGGACTGATGCAGAGAAGTACCATGCAGGAAGCAATCGCAGCTCCGAAGATGGGCGGGATTGTGAGGATGACTACTTTTATCTTAAAAACCTCGTTTCTGATCGAACTGATCGGGGCAGTTATTCTGTTTCCGGTTTTTTACAGAGAATTTGGACTTGGCAAAGGAATCTGGTACGCTGTATTTCATGCGATATCTGCATTCTGCAATGCCGGATTTGATCTGATGGGAGTAAAAGGAAAATTTTCATCCCTGACTTCTTTTGCGGCAAACCCGGTTGTGAATCTTGTGATTATGACACTGATCGTGGTTGGCGGTATTGGATTTTTTACCTGGCTGGATATCAAGGAGAATAAATGGCATATTAAAAAATACCGGCTGCAGAGCAAAGTAGTTCTTGGAGTCAGTGCCTTTCTGATCCTGGTTCCGGCGATCATGTTCTTTTTTTTGGAATTTCAGCATATGCCGCTGGGAGAACGGATCTGGAGTTCTTTTTTCCAGTCTGTGACAACAAGAACAGCTGGATTTAATACTGCTGATCTCGATAAAATGACAGATTCCGGAAAGATGGGAATGGTGCTTCTGATGGTGATCGGAGGATCTCCGGGATCTACAGCAGGCGGGATGAAAACAACAACCGCAGCGGTTCTGTTTGCCATGGCGATTTCCGTATTTCGAAAGAATGAGCAGGCACATCTTTATAACAGAAGAATTGCAGAAGAGACGCAGCGAAATGCCGCTACAATTTTTGTTTTATATATGATGCTGTTTACAGGAAGTGCGATGGTCATCAGCTATGTGGAAAAAGTACCGCTTGTGACGGCATTTTTTGAGACCGGATCGGCAATCGGAACGGTAGGACTTTCTCTTGGACTGACGCCGACACTTTGTCTGGCTTCGAGACTGATACTGATCTGTCTGATGTTCTTTGGAAGAGTCGGGGGACTGACGCTGATCTTTGCGACCGTTTCCGGGAAGCGGACGGAGTATAAATATCCGCAGGAAAAGATTACCGTAGGATAGGAGTATCCACCAGATACAGAGTGTGCTTGATTTGCAGGAAAAAGCAGAAAAGCAGGATATTTATGATGCGATCAAGATGAAAAATGAAAAAAGCTATAGATGGAGGAAAAGAAGACATGAAATCAATCTTACTGATCGGGCTTGGAAGATTTGGAAGGCATATTGCGATAAAACTGGATGAACTGAATCATCAGGTTATGGCAGTAGACAACAATGAGAGCAGAGTAGAGGCAGTTCTGCCGTATGTACGTAACGCACAGATCGGGGATGCGACCAATGAGGATTTTATCCGTTCACTTGGCGTGCGCAATTTCGATGTCTGCATTGTGGCGATCGGAGATAATTTCCAGAGTTCTCTGGAAACAACGTCTCTGTTAAAAGAGCTGGGAGCAAAGATGGTAGTCTCCAGAGCAGCAAGAGATGTACATGCGAAGTTCCTTTTAAGAAACGGAGCAGATGAGGTTGTATATCCGGAGAAACAGCTGGCATCCTGGACGGCGATCCGTTACAGTGCAGATCACATTTTTGATTATGTGGAGCTAGATGAAGAACATGGCATTTTTGAAATTTCCATTCCGGATGCCTGGATCGGAAAAACGGTTGGAGAACTGGACATCCGAAAGGAATATAATGTAAATATCATGGCACTGCGGTGCAACGGCGTGCTGGATATGAATATTTCGTCGGAAACTCCGCTTGGAGATGACCAGACCATGCTGGTACTGGGAAATATTAAAAACATCCAGAAACAGTTCCATATCTGAAACGAAAGAAGATGGTAATATGAAAGAATTTCTTTTATTGCCGGCAGTGGGAGGCATTTTTATATTTATGTATAAAATGCTGAAAAAATTTGATGCATTTTGTGATGCAAACAGACAGAATCTCTGGCTGGAGGAGGATGCGGTACCGGAAGAAAAAGAGGAAAGTGCAGAACAGGTGATGGATGACTGCCTTTCCTCTTCTGTTTCCGCAGAACGGAACGGCCGCCTGGAAAAACTGCTCGCTGCATTTCAGAGAGAAAAGAAAGTACAGAACTTCCGTGATCTGTTTACCAGTATTCTGATCTTACTGGCAGCCAGTGTGATGGGATATTTTTTCAACAGTCTGGGTTTTGCAAATGCCAATATCATGACAGTGTTTGTGTTTGCAGTACAGCTGATCGCAGTGCTTACAAATCACAGGGCCTACAGTATGATCGCCGCCGTGCTGAGTGTACTTATTTTTAATTTTCTGTTTACGAAACCGCGGTATACATTTCATGCTTACGGAGAGGGATATCCGGTTACCTTTCTGATCATGTTCGGTATTGCATTTTTGACCGGAACGCTGGCACTGAAGTTAAAAAATCAGGCAAAACAGTCAGAAATGGTGGCTTTCCGCACAAAGATTTTGTTTGATACAAACCAGATTCTGCAGTGTGCCAGAGGAAGGGAAGAAATCATCAGTAAAACGGGACAGCAGCTTCGGAAACTCCTTGGAAGAAATGTGATTTTTTACAGTGTAAAAGATCATGAACTGGAAAAAAGCAAAGTGTTTATGATGGAAGACAGGGAGTGGTCAGAACAGCAGAAGCTGAAAAAAGAAAAGTATGTGGCAGAATGGGTTTTAAAACACCGGAAACGTGCAGGTGCAGGCACAGGGAATTTCCCGGGTGCAGAATGCCTTTATCTGACGGTCGGTGTAAATGAAACAGTTTATGGAGTACTGGGGATCAGCATAGAAAAGAAGCAGCTGGAAAGTTTTGAAAAAAGTATCCTTCAGGCGATTATCGGCGAGTGTGCACTGGCACTGGAGAATGAACAGATTACCATTGAAAAAGAAAAAGCGGCAATTCTGGCAAAAAATGAACAGCTTCGCTCAAACCTTCTGCGGGCGATTTCACATGATCTGCGGACACCGCTGACCTCGATTTCCGGAAATGCGAGCAATCTGCTTTCCAATGCAGATTATTTTGACAAAGAGACGAAAAAGCAGCTGTATCTGGATATTTATGATGACTCTATGTGGCTGATCAATCTGATTGAAAATATGCTGTCCGTGACCAGACTGGAGGAAGGTCGGATGAATCTGAACATATCAGTAGAACTGGTGGATGATGTGATCCAGGAGGCACTTCGCCATGTAGACCGGAAAAAAGATGAACACACGATCACGGTTGAGCATGAGGACGAATTGCTTCTGGCCAGAATGGATTCCAGGCTGATCGTGCAGATGGTCATCAATCTGGTGGATAATGCGATCAAATATACGCAGAAGGGATCCCATATTGATATCAGGACAGGAAGAGAAGGGAAAAATGCCGTAATCTCAGTTGCAGATGACGGACCTGGAATTTCCGATGAAATGAAAGAACATATTTTTGAAACTTTTTATACCGGGACGAATAAGATTGCAGACAGCAGGAGAAGTCTTGGACTTGGACTTGCACTCTGCAAATCCATCGTAAATGTCCATGGAGGAGAAATCAAAGTTTCAGATGCACATCCACATGGAGCAGTTTTTCAGTTTACATTACCGGCAGGGGAGGTATATTTGTATGAACAAACCACGGATACTGGTTGTGGAAGATGATAATTCGGTGAAAAATCTGATCACAACAACTTTGAAAGCACATGATTATCATTTTCTGACGGCGGAGAATGGAGAAGTGGCGATCCTGGAAGCAGCGAGCCACAACCCGGAGATCATGCTGCTGGATCTTGGACTTCCGGACATAGACGGAATTGAAGTAATAAAAAGAGTGCGGACATGGTCACAGATGCCGATCATCGTGATCAGTGCCAGAAGCGAAGATGTTGACAAGATCGAAGCACTCGATGCGGGAGCAGATGATTATCTGACGAAACCATTTTCAGTAGAAGAGCTGCTTGCAAGGCTTCGTGTGACCAGACGCAGACTGCAGATGATGAAAAGTGACGCACTGAATCAGAGTGCAGTTTTTGTAAACGGAGATCTTCGCATTGATTATGCGGCAGGCTGTGTGTATCTTGGGGAAGAAGAGCTTCATCTGACACCGATCGAGTATAAATTGCTGTGTCTGCTGGCACAGAACGCAGGAAGAGTCCTGACCCATACCTTTATCATGGAAAATATCTGGGGCAGTAACTGGGAAAAGGACATTGCTTCGCTTCGGGTATTTATGGCGACACTGAGGCGGAAACTGGAAAAAAACCCACAGTCTCTTCAGTATATCCAGACGCATGTCGGCGTCGGATACCGTATGATGAAATTTGAAGAATCATCAGAAAATAAAAAGGGTGAATATTAAAACATCAGGATGGAGTCTCTTTTATCCTCTTCCAGCAAGAAGACTCCGATCTCTAAGGTGGGAGATGGCAAGTACAATGGAAAAGAAAACAGTATGCAGGGAGATCATCCCGGCATACTGTTTTTTTAACCAAATCAAGCAGCAAAGTGGATTGCGAATATTCGCTTTTTCTATTCTACAGAAGTTCCTGTAAACGCTTCAGCAGATCGCCCTGCAGATAGTAGGTAGTCTCAAAATTCAGATAACGCATCGTCTGATCATCCCACAGGATTTTAATCTGCGGCGGGAATTCCTCGTCGCTTTCCCAGAACTGAAGCAGAACCGGGAAGAAAGAAAATGCCGGGATTTCTGCAGTGATATCAGCACCGGCAAGAGCTGGCTTTAAAATCCCGCCGATGGAAACACATGCTTTTTTGACGGCATCTACTTTGCCGGAAAAGAAATCTGCATATTTCTGTGAAAAAATTTCGGCACTTGGGCTTGCACCGGCAGCAGCAAAATTTGCGATTGGAGTCCATTTGCCGCCAAGAGGGGGCAGTTCCGTTTCTTGACCGTGACAGAGCATATCGTAGATGGTCATGACTGTTTCATAAGAGCGACATTCTGCAAAACCATCCGATATTTTTTCGAAAACAGTTCCGCTTGGGCGTTCAATCTTGCAGGGCGTATTCAGATAAGTAAGATAAATATAATCTTTATCAAGATCCAGGTGGAATTTGGCAGAGAGGGCTTCCTGATCATATTTCAGGAAATGAGCTTTGCCGATATCCACCTGCTTTTCATAGTTTGAAATCATAAGATACTCCTTTTCGAATGAAATATCATTCATTGTAACATGGCCTGGCCATTTTTTCCACAGCCAGAGAAAGGAATGGGCTTCTTATAGCAAAAGCAGATTTTTTCCATGAAAGAAGATGACGTTTTTCTTGCATGAACAGGAGATACTGGTGTAAAATATAAAAGGTTTTTAAAGAATAAATCTGAAAATACAACAGAACAGGTATAGAAGAAATATGAAAGGAAAAAGAGTGATTGCAGCTATTCTGCTTGTGGGAATTTCAGCAGCTACCCTGGCAGGATGCAAAAATGAGGATATCAGTAAAAAAGAAACAGAAAAACCGGTCATCACCCTGGGCAGTGACAATTATCCGCCATACAATTATCTGAATGAAGACGGAATCTCGACAGGGATTGATGTAGAACTGGCTACGGAAGCTTTTAAAAGAATGGGGTATCAGGTGGACGTTGTCCAGATCAACTGGGAGAAGAAAAAAGAGCTGGTGGAGAGCGGGGAGATCGATTGTATTATGGGCTGTTTTTCCATGGAAGGACGCCTTGACGATTACCGATGGGCAGGACCGTACATAGCAAGCCGCCAGGTGGTTGCTGTAAATGAGAACAGTGATATCTATAAACTGAGTGACCTGGAGGGAAAGAATCTGGCGGTTCAGTCTACAACCAAACCGGAAGGCATCTTCCTGAACCGGACGGATGAGAGGATCCCAAAACTGGGAAATCTGATCAGCCTCGGGCACAGGGAACTGATCTATACGTTTCTGGGAAAAGGATATGTGGATGCAGTTGCCGCACATGAGGAATCCATCGTCCAGTATATGAAGGATTATGATACAAGCTTCCGCATTCTGGAAGAACCTCTGATGATCGTGGGGATAGGAGTTGCTTTTGCAAAAGAGGATGAGCGGGGGATCTGTGAGCAGATGGATCAGGCCCTGGAAGAGATGCGCAAGGATGGCACATCTCTGAAAATCATCGAAAAATATCTGGATGATCCAAAGAAGTACCTGGAGGTGGATGATCTTGGGTATTAAGGAAAGAATAAAAGAAAAAGGAATAAAAATAGTCGGGATTTTGCTTGGAATCTGTGTGGCTGCAGTCTCGTTGTTTTATTTTTTTCATGTGGAAAAAGCGGAAGCAGAGAAAAGGATGGTGGAGATCGTAAATTATGTCAAAGTGCAGTGCTCAACTTACACCCACTATAATGAATCTTCGGAATCCAAAAGTCTTCTCCGTGCGATCGAAAGTGCCAGACAGATGAGCACGAATATTAACATGGAAACAGAAAACGGCGGTCAGCTAAGCCGGGAGTTCCTGAAAGAAAATCTGCAGACGCTCTGGGTGGATGGTATCATTGTGCTGGATCAGGAAGGAAAGACGGACTGTGAATACAGCACGGATGAGTCTCTGGCTAATGAGATTACGGAGTATCTGCAAAAAGAAATTATCATGGATTTTGCCGGATATGAAGAAAGAAGCTATTCGGAACGGTTTACCAGGGAAGATGGATCCTTTATTGACATTGCAGCCTGCGCCAGAAAAGATGCACCGGTATCGTTGCAATCTATTACTACACATCTCCTGAATTTGCCAGAAACTATACGCTGACGATACAGGGGCTTTTAAATGGTTATAGTATCCAGAAAGATGGAACGATTATCGTTGCAGACGACGGAATCGTTGTTGCCAGCAATAATGAGAGCCTGTTGGGACAGAATACAGCCGACAACGAAGTTGTTCAGGCAATGAAAAAGCATACAGACAGTCAGCATATCTATCATTTTAAGAAGGAAGGAATTGGAGGTTATGGAATCATGCTGAAACAGCGTGATTATTATATCTACGCATATCTTCCGGATACGGAAGTGTTTTGTAATCTTCCATTAAGTGTTATAGGTGTTATTTTTCTTTATTTTCTGATGTCCGGCATATTCTGGTTCTGGACATACAGAACCAATCTGGCGCACCGGAAACAAGAATTTGAAAAAGATGAAAAATATAAAGCAGAACTTCTGATAGCAGCAAAAAAGGCAGAAGCCGCCAATGAGGCAAAAACAGAATTTCTTCATCGTATGAGCCACGATATCAGGACTCCGATTAATGGAATCTACGGTTTGATCAATATGGCAGACCATTATGCAGATGATATGGAGAAGCAGAAGGAATACAGAACAAAGGTGAAAGCGGCATCCAATCTGTTGCTGGAACTGGTAAATGATGTTCTGGACATGAGTAAGCTGGAGTCGGGTGAAGTTGTTCTGGAAGAGAGTCCATTTAATCTGAGCAAAATCTCTGAGGAAGTGCTTGTTGTAATTGAACAGATTGCTGCAGAACAGAATATCCGGATTGTATGGGAGAAAAAAGAAATCATACACCGTGATCTTATTGGAAGTCCGGGGTATGTAAAACGTGTGATGATGAATATCCTGTCCAATGCAGTGAAATATAACAGAGAAAATGGACATATTTATCTTAGCTGCATGGAAATCCCATCCGAACAGCCAGGAATGACGACAATGGAATTTATCTGCCGGGATACAGGAATCGGAATGACTGAGGAGTTCCAGAAACATATTTTTGAACCATTTGCACAGGAATATACGGGAAGCCGCACAAAGTTTGTCGGAACTGGACTGGGAATGGCCATTGCAAGGAAGCTGGTCGAGAAAATGGGTGGAACCATTACTTTTGAAAGTGAAAAAGGCGTAGGGACGACATTTGTGATCCGGGTCCCATTTAAAATAGATCCGGATGCGGATAAACGTGAAGAACAGAAGGATGTATCCGAAAAATCTATAAAGGGATTTCATATTCTTCTGGCGGAAGATAATGAGCTGAATATGGAAATCGCTGAATTTATGCTTCAGAATGAGGGTGCGGACGTGATTAAAGCGTGGAATGGGCAGGAAGCGGTTGAGCTGTTCAGAAAAAGTGAACTTGGTGAATTTGATGTCATTCTTATGGACATTATGATGCCTGTAATGAATGGTTATGAAGCCACAAAGATGATTAGGTCTCTGGACAGAGAGGATGCAAAGGAGGTACCGATCATTGCAATGACAGCAAATGCGTTCACGGAGGACAGAATAAGAGCAAAAGAAGCAGGGATGGATGAACATGTTGCTAAGCCTGTTGATGTGGAATTACTGATAAAAGTAATTCATAAATTGGTGAAATAATTGATAGGGCAGTGTTAAATAAGCGATGAAATATAACTTTTCGGAAACTCAACGAATGAGGTTCTAACTGAAAATTGACAACTGAATATCGTGTAGAAAAAGAAATTTGAGAAAAATGAACATAAACATTGGACATAGCTGGTACTATGCCTTGAAAAATCTTATGGAATCGCTTAATATATCATTATTAGGCGGTCAATCCTAATAATGATTCTTGAAATGCCTCGATAGATGGCATTTCCCAGGCATCAAGATGTTGTAGAATCATGATGCCATAGAGGCGGCAGTACCACATCCTTGTAGAGCGGTGTCTGCCGTCTTCTAATTTATAGTCCTCTTTCTCACGCTTGTTGGAGCGTTCTACGGAAGTACTTCCATCATATTCCTTTTTCCATGCTTTACTGTCTCTTGGCGGTATGTTAAATAATCTTGGATTATCTGCCGTAAAAATGTGTACGGTTCTTCCGTATTTTGCAGGTGAACAGGGATGCTCACAGAAGCAGCCACGTGTCCGATTTGATTTTGGACAACGGTATTTCGCCCGGTGCTTAGAAGCCTCATATCCGTCTTTATGCATATGTAAGCCCATCTTACAGATCGGGACGCCGTCCTCATCAATGGTGAAATCGTCCTTATAAGTGAAATGTCCGGTATGTCCGGGATTAAGGTCGATAAAGGGAGTGATATTTTTCTGTCTGCAGTACTCATAGACAGCATAAGCGTCATGGGCGGAATCCAGAAGGAGTTTTTCAATACGGAACTCCGGAAGGTATGCTTTCATGGAGAAAAAAGAATGCAGAAAAGAAAGCATATCATGCCGGGAAGCACGCTCTAAAAGAGGGAATACGGGAAGGTCACTATGGGAATCGGAGGCCACATACATGTAGAGGTGGTAGCCGAAGAAATAACATTCCAGATGGGAGTCCCATCTCAAGTTACAATCCGGCTGGGAATGCTCATGTGCGGTAGAGTAACACACAAGAATTTGATAGGCAGCAGCCGCACTATTCCGTAAAGTAAGCGAATAATAAAAATCTTACCACTAAATACTCTAAAAATAAGTAGAAATAAATTGCTTTTTATAGTTATTTGTTGTGTAATTTATACAAAAGGATAGTTCAGAAAGAAAGGGATTCCATTGAATGTACTTACAAAGAATAAACTTACAGAGCATGATGTATTCGAGTTTATGAAAGGGACTTTTTCTGGAACACATTGGTTGGAGGATTCTCTCTATATTCCAGAAGATTTATTTCAGCAGATGGAACTGGAAAAAATTTTTAATATTTGTTTAAATCATTTCTCTTATTTTGGAGTCACAACAGTAATTCCAAGCGAGTGGAATAATGTGAAGCAAGTAACGAAAAAAGATTTTCCATGTAGTTTTAAAATTATTGCTGAAATTGACAACTGGGTTCAAGTATGTTTTGAAACAGAAGAATGCTTCACTATCTGCGGAATATAATACCGTAGCTTTGAGTTAATATGAAAAGGAGGAAAAGTATGAAGAAATTCATTAGTCATTTTGTAAGTTTCTTTTTGGTCGCTGTAATGATAGTATCTTCCAACATCACAGCTTTTGCCGCAAATGAGAAACCAGTAGATTCACGCTTCTTGCCAGAGATTACTTATACAGAAGATAATACATCTACAACAAGAGTTCCTAATTTGATTCCAATAACTGTAAATCCATATTACAATAAATTAGTTGTACATGTTGGCAACTTAGGAGTCGATAGTATAGATAGTGTTACATGGAAAGAAACGCAAGCAAAATCGAACGTATTTTCGATTTTGCTTGCGTTTCAGACGCTTTCATCTCGGCAATTGAATAACCGAGGATTCTCGCTTATTATCCTAAATCTGGGTGACCTGGTTGATCTGCCAACCAAACCTTGTGCTATTTACAGCCGTGCAGCGTAGGGTATAAGTACGGGATGCTTTTACAGTATATTGAAATACAAATTGGATGCTAGTAATGGAGTGCAAACAGGAGTTATCATAATCTTTAAATGAAGCATCTGTCAATTCAATTTCCTGGATTGAACGAATAGCGGGGAAACCATATAATCCCCTAATGATATAATCCTGTGATTCGTAGAAAAACTTTTCTGTCAAGGCAGCATCCGGCAGCAGATCAATATCCTGTTTTAATTGGGCGAAAAGCCACTGCCGCAGGCCGCGCTCAATGTGAGACCGGATAAAATCTATATTAATGGCAGTCGACTTTACAGCAGTTGCAGTTAAGAGCTGCTCAAATGAATTTGATTTTTGTTTTCTTTTGAAAAAGGGCAGTCGGTTCACACTTCATTTCCTCCTAGCTATTATATCGCAAGGATAAGGCTACATAATCACAAGGGGCAGCGTTTAGGCTCGGCGCAGCCTCTTTGTATCTGGTCATCCATCTGGAGTCTGTTGAAACATAGTCTGATACCACCTCTTCAGGGGCGTGGCTGCGCAGCATTAAAAGAATGGAAAAATTACGGAGCTGCTGCAGCGTGAAAGGACGAACTCCGGCCCGCAGGCAGGCCCTTTTGATTTCCAATAACAAGTTGCGCTGAGTAAATGGGCATTGCTTGAGTCTGGTTAGAAAAAGATTACCTGTTTCATTGTATGTTTGCTCGGAAAGCAGTAGTAGCAGTGAGAAGAGGTCAGATGGAACCTTGATAAAACGGTTCCTGATTCCCAAAATCATAATCCCACACTGATCAGTCTGGCCATTGGTAACCAGCTGCTGGATTTTTAAGCCACAAATTTCTTCCGTTGTTAAGCCCGTGCGAAGAACCAGTGAAATAATTGCAAACAAGGTTACATTCTGTTCATCCATAAGTGTAGATAATACGCGGTCGATATCCCGCATGGTTATCCCAACAACAAGTGGCTGTTCACATTCGAAAGAAAACTCTGGAAAGAGTCCGGAAAATCTTCCAGTATCTGAAATTTCTGCAGGCTCCTCACGTTGAAGATCTGGTACTACCATATCGACATCATCCGTGTCGTTGCAGGCTTCTGCATCTAAATACCGTGCAAATGCTCGCAATGCACGGATCCGTGTGCATAAGGAATGAGTGGAATATTTATCGCGCACAGAAGAAAAGTAATAATGCACATCCTCTGCAGATATCTGCTGAATGTCCTTTTTCAGTAAGTTGAAAAAATCAGCAAACATATAGGCATATTCATTCGCTGTTCTCGTATTTTTGAAATGTTTACGGTATTGAGAAAATGCATCCAGTGTAAAGTCGGAGCAATAGGGAGTAAGCCGTGATAAATCTACTGGATCCGGCTGCTCTAAAATATTCTGGAATATTTCTTCGGATATTTGCATGAAATCCTCCTCAAATCGGGTGATGATACAGTCCTAGTATAGATTTATTATACTATGAGAAAGAATTGAAATCAACGAAAGTGGAACATATATTCGGACCAATGTGGCCAGATACACACTCAAATGAATTAAGAGTTTGATAATGTTTACGTTTACAATGTAAACGTAAACATTATATGGAAAATACTATGCGGATGCACAAAAACGGCCATAAACTGAGAAACAGATTGGAAAAAACATATAATCTGCCTATAATAGAATTATAAGTGAAAGTATACGCATGAATACAGACAGTTCCATTCATATTCCTGATCATCATTGTTGGAAGAATATTTTCCTACAGATAATAGGCTATTACTTATGAGAATGATAAGGCGTGAGCTATGAAATGCGAAAATAGTTGCAGTTGGAAAGAATAGTGCTTGTAAAAACATAATAGGGGAGAAGAAGTGATGAAGGGGAAAAAGGTAAAGAAAGATACGCAGAGGATCAGTCTATATAGGGTTCGGCTAGAAAAAGATCGTGATTTAATTAAAGAGCGCAGGGCAATCGGCATTGCAGCTCCGGAAGAAATTGTGGAAGTAATAAGGCCGATTTTTGATGGAATGGACCGGGAACAGTTCGTGGTTCTGTATCTTAATATGAAGCTGCATCCAATTGGTGTGGAAATTATAGCGATCGGGGGAAGCTATGCATGCAATGTAGAGATTAAGAACGTATTCAAAGGTGCGATTGTGGCCAATGCGGTGGCTATTGCGGTTGCGCATAATCATCCAAGCGGAGTACCTAAGCCGTCTGAGGGAGATTTTGCATTAACACGTCAGATTGCATGGGCTGGGGAAATATTGGGGATCCGCTTAATAGATCATGTGATCATCGGTGAAGATACATTTTACAGCATGAAAAAGGAAAACCCAGGCGTATCGTTGACCGACATAGGATTAGATCAGGAAGAAATGGATGCGTAAAGCAAACTGCAGAAAATCGAAAAGTTGTGAATAACTGTGAAGCCTAGACGAATCAGGAGGATCTGAAATTTTTTTGACGGATTTTTGCTGTGTTAGGAAGTGTATGGTCCCCAAGATCACGATAGGATAGCGCCATTTAACTATTCGCTAAACACTGGTTTAACGAATAGTTGGAAGTAGAGAGGGGTTATCCGCATTTAAACTGACCTCTCTATGTGGTGCAATCACTGTGACATCTGGATTTTCACCTTCTCTTGTTTTATCACACGTTCTACTTGGCTTTAAGACTTTCGATTAAGTCTACTGGTTTTGCAACGATACTTTCTGTCACTTCCAGATTATCACTAAGAATATTAATGTGCCAGGAAGAAGTAAATTCATCATGTTCAATAATGTTCATATTTCTGCCAGGTGAATTTCTGCCTGCGCTATATTCTATCTGCGTGTTCCGTCATCATGAAATCTCTTCTTTAATGCATGTTCTGTTGGTAAAATAGAAAGAACCAAAGCAATGCATTGAACAATCACCAGAATGAGACTGACATTTCCTATCGTGTCTTCATCACTGTGATAGAATGGAATATGCACCAGTACGGAAGGTACGATCATCCATAAACCAAGCTTCCACCAAAGTCGGCCGCAATAATCATGTGCGAATTTCCATGTCTCTATATTTTTCATGGAGCGCCGTGTCCGGTATCCGATCACACCATTAATGTGTTTCGGGCAATGCTTCCACATCATCCTCCCTGCAATTAGCATTGTAAAAGGAACCAATAAGTCGCAAACTAAAATAAACCACCAGAACCACATAAAAACCACCTCTGAAATTTGAATTGTCATTCGCTCTTTTTGAAGGAAATGGAATCAATTTGGAGATATTTTTTTTGATGACGTGAAATAGAAAGCTCAAGTATATACTTGTCAGTGCTGCCATCATCATTTGTGCACTGAAATATCATTTCACCATTTCCGTCATTCAAGGCAATTATATGAAACTCTGAAATAGTTCCCACAATGTTGTGATAATCGCTTACAAAGATTTCTGGTTTCAATGTGATTGACCATTCTTTACGATTGTCATCATTATTCAGCTCCAACAGCAAAGAACCTCCATTGACAACTTCGCCCGACCAATTATTTCCATCGACAACAAATGATGATTGCTGATTATCTGGTATGTTTAAGATAACTACTACTACACCAACTACGATTATCAATATAAGAGCAAAAAAGATACTTCTACTTACTTTGTTACTAATAAGATAACACTCATTTTTATATTTTGACGACGGATGTAAGAAATACGAGTCTACAAGATATTTTCACTGAATCATCATCTTGCCACTTCCATTGTCATGCGAAAGGCTTTTCCAGAACGAGCCTTATTACATCATCTTCTATCTGAAAGAAAAACGGCATCCCCGGAGTCGCATTCTCATATGTTTCAATATACTTTTTGAACTCCTGCACATCTGTTGTGGTATATTCCTCCGGATACTCAGAATCGGAAAAGTCCCCGTTCCAATCAATAAAAGTATATACTGTCTGTGCATCCAGTTTCCATACAATAGTTTCCGTATCGGGATTGTATATATAATAGCCATCCGGCATATCATCTTCCGTAAGGTTCAACTCTCTTATCTTTTCCTCATTGTCATCTGTAATAAACTCTATCACATCAACCATTAAATTGTTTTCTGTCATCTCTTTCAGAAAAGCAGCAACATAGACCTTGCCATCCTCATCAGTAAATGTTGGATTGGAAACTTCGCCACTTTGCGGAACCTTTTTCCCTGTTGCAATTACTGAAATTGCAATGATGATTACAAGCAAGATAATTCCTGCCAATATGTAGATGCCTATTTTCTTATTTACATTTTTACTCATAATGTGATTTCTCCCTATTTTTTCATCAATTTCTTCTTTAATCCTATCTGGTGCATTTATATTTTCTGCCTCCTCTTTCACCGCTTTCCTTATCAACGCATCTACTTTTTCATCTTCATAATCACTAATCAACTTTTTCATGGTATCTCCTTTATTTTCAACTGAATTATATTTCAATGTGAAAAAATGGCACATTATCTGTCGTAATACCAACAAGAGAATAAATCTAAAATACTATACAACACCTATTTCCAGCTCCCACCAAGTAATTTATAATTAAGTGGTGCACATCATGAGTCCTTTGTCAGCATACATTTAAATATCAACGAGCAGTATAATTTCCCCATGTGAACAAATATCATATCCACTAAAGAAATTAATTTGCATCAATATAATATTTTTACGTTTTCATTAATATTATTTAATATTTTCTCTGTAATTAGCCTATGATATTTTTCATAATTTAGTTCATCGATAAATGATATTAATTTCTCTTTATTTTTGATAATATTATAGGAATCAAATGATAATGTAACATAATTAATTAAATCAATCATTATCTCTCTTTTCTGCACTTTTGCACGATTATGTTCTAACAAATAGTGTGAAATGTCAGAAGAATACTTATGATATTGTCACATTGTTTCTTTTTCATAGTGCCCCCTCTTTGTAAATCTCTAGGTTCTTTCACACTATCACTCCAGAATCACACGCGCTCAAATGACAGATATCTCGTTCCCTGAAACGTAAGTTTCCCAATGTCGCCTTCCGCCAGCATTCCATATTCACTGCCAGTAACCGGCAGTTCCATCCGGTCACCGCTCGCTACCTGAAACGTGACATAGTAGCTGGTACTTGAAGTCGAATGGTAGCCATGCGTTCCAGACAGGTCACCCGCATTTGCATGGCTATGATGTGTGATACTTTCACGCTTTGCGACGATGGTTGCATTCACCGACAAACGCGGTGACTGATTGTTTTTATGCCATGTTCCGATTCCTGTCGCAAACTGGAAGATGATCATGCCGAAAACCATTACGAAGATAATCGGAAACATAAACTCAAACATCATAAACATATAGCTCACCTCTTCTTCATCTTTCGTCCAAGGATCACTCTGAGCACAAAACATACGACAATCACGAAAAGTGAAGCAGCGATATACAGTAATGTTTCTGTATACCACGGTGAAGAATACGATTCGTATAGTTTCGGAAAGCGCTTATACTCATAGAAATCCATACCCGTTTTAATCACAATCACATAGAAACTCGCATAGATAATATATTTTAATAAATCGTATAGTTTATTCATGCCATCGCCTCCGCGATATACTGTTTTTACTTTTTGGCATCGGCAAACTGTAAGTTGTCTATTTCTTTGAACCATTGTTTTTATTGGCTTGTTTTTGCTTCTTTTTTTCTTTTATTCGCTCTTTAATCTTAAAAAATAATTCTAATGCCATTTGATTTGCTATCTGTCCCATAAGCAAACTCTTCTTTCATAATTCAGATTTTCTTGATTCTGCAAATTTGGAATTTATCGCAATATTCCAGCCGTGGATTATACTCGCTTATAGATAATTGGTTCATCATATCCAAAAGTTTTCTTTCCATTAACTTCCATGCTTTCAGATACCTCCAGACAACTATCAGAAAACTTTTCCCAAAGTTTAAATGTCATTACCGGTGAAAACTGGCTTGTACTGCCTCCTTCCCAGATTCCATCTTTTTCATGATAGAGCGCCGGAGTGAATTTTTCAGATTTTTTCAATTCAGTGTAGTCAGCATTTTTCATAGAATCATATGAAAACGTACTTTTATCTTCTCCTTCTGGTATTTCATAAGAATATAACACAATTCCATCTTCTTTCTCTGTAATAAGGAAAAGATGTGGGGAAGCATGGCGTTTACCATTTGTCTCATAGTAGCTTTCTTCAACAACAAATTTACCATTAAAATCTTTAGGAAGGTTCATAATTTTCTCATTACAGATTGTATTAATGTGTTCTGCATAAGGATATGTTTTCCCTTCTCTCTGCATATTATCAAACTGCTCTTTGTTATTAAAGTGTCCTGTCATCATATTAATAAAATTATCGAGCTTCATCATGCTTTTTACCTCCAAATCCCGATTTCACAGTCCTATAAGCCAGTAGTTGTCATTAAGTGCATTTCCTTCGGCATCAATAAAAATGTACTCCGAAGGAATAGATGCCAAATAGAATACATACGGATAAGCATCTTCTTCTATAATAATTTCTTCATGAGTACCTGGTTTCATCCGTAATCTTTACAGAAATACAATTGGAATCGTTCACAATAAAGGAATACAGTTGATTCCAGTTCAAAACGGCAATATCTATCAAAGGAGACATCGGCTTGCTGATCACTCATTTCGAAGGCAACCGATGTTCATGTTGCGTGGGAAACCTCTTTTCTATAGGCAATTACTCTGTAACAATGGGTTTTCCATTTTTATCAATTAAAGGGCAAATGCCAACACCAGTGCCAAACTTTGCAACAACATAATTGACACCGGTTTCTTTATCTACTACCACATAAAAACCCTTTACACTTCCAGCGGTTTCAGTAATTTCAAATCTCTTATTTTCCATATAGATACCTCTCAATATTGTTAATCTTCCAGTCTCCATTTGACATACGCCCACTGACGTTTAGTATTATCCACTTCGTGTTCGCTTACTGGAGTCCCACACTCCTGATAAATATAAAAGTCTTCAGGCACTCCATCACTATTTGGTGTATAGTACTTGCTTCCATCAATGAAAGCATATTTCTTCTCCTGGTCAGTTAATTCGCCGGCATATAAATACCTTTCAGGCACCTCGTTCACAATACATAATTCCGTTGCAAAATAGTTATGTCCATCAAGAACTATTTTCGGTGCCCCCATATATGGTTTATCATCCTCTTCGAAAGCAGCCACTGCTTCCTTCAGGCCGGCCAGATCTGTTCCACCACCGAAATCCAGAATGATCAGGTGTGATTTATCTTTTAAAATTACCTCATCCAGAGCAGGTTCCTCCTTATTCACGGAAGCATTGCTTTCTGGATCCGGATTAGTTTCATCTTTCCGGAACATATAGCGGTACCAGGCCACTTCCATACCATTTGAAAGACTTTCCATTTCGGCCGGAAGCTTCTGCTCTGTCTGGTCCCACAAATCGGACATGTCTTTTGGATAACACTCGCTGGTTTTGCGAATGATCCATGGAATGGGACTTTTGTATATGGTAACGCCTACCGGCGTTCCAGAACCATTTATTTTAAATTCATCATTCTGGCAGCTTGCAAATATGGTCTGCTTTTTATCAGCGTCCGGTTCTTCCTCTCCCAGAAAATGTGACGTGGCCGCGTTACACAGGGGAATGGTGATCATGCAGACCACAGCGACGCCAACCAGGTATCCAATCCAGTCATCGCGGTTATCACCACTTCCATTATTTCGGATCCAGTTTCTCATAAAAAATGAAATTGCTACAATGAGTACGGAAGAGATCATAAATCCGACAAAGGCACTCATGGAAGAAGAAAATGCCAGGCCCCCCAGTATCAGGATGCCGTCAAATAGAATAATGCGCTTTTTAAAGTTTACCTTTCGCCTAAGATCCATTTTCGGAAGTGGTTCCCCTTTTTTGAAAGCAGAGGTAGTCTTATAAACCCACCAGAAAATCCGTACATATGAAACGATCCAGGACACAAAGATCCCAACCATAAGAAGATTAAGAAGAAGCAGCATGGAATCGGAAAACAGTTTCCCTGGATTTTGCAAGTATCGGTATACCGCCCATGCCTCTAATACGATCAGAACAGGGTAACAAAGCTTCACAGACCAGGTCCAGGAAAGCGATTTCT
>OGXC01000523.1_pt1 | contig 32597 bp, 32 predicted proteins | sample 1576201 | NCBI WGS metagenome assembly OGXC01 (sample SAMEA3541562, study PRJEB24748) | human gut metagenome | biome: human gut; feature: human-associated habitat; material: faeces | place: China | collected 2012 | reverse complement strand
CTGCCGATGGCTTTTGGAAGAAGAAGTACACCGTATCCGTTATTGATACGGAACTTGCTACTATTTACAATTTTGAGGATACGCTCGGCGGACAGAAATACTACATCTTCGTAGAACGGGAAGGAGAAAAAGTGGTGATGGAATGGGCCAGCGGAAACGCAGGTTATGCAATGACCGGAGTTCCCAAGACAGCCGACGACTATCCGACTTTTCAGTTTGCAAACGGAAAAACCGGAAAATGCCTGTCCTTAGTAACCCGCAGTACCGGATTCTTCGGTAGCATTATGGGAATGCCTATCGCAGCCGGGAACCTGTTTATCGGCTCTTTTGATGTAGGAAATGCAATGAGCAATCCACTGAAAGCGACCAAATTCGGTCTGCCTTTCCGGCATATACCAACTTATCTGGCAGGCTATTACAAGTATAAAGCCGGAGATCAGTTTACAGAAGGCGGCAAACCCGTCAGTGGCAAACGGGATATATGCGATATTTATGCCATCATGTATGAAACCAGTGAATCTGTGCCGACTCTTGACGGAACGAATGCTTTCACCAGTCCCAACCTGGTTTCAATAGCACGCATTGACGACGCCAAAGTCTGCGCTTGTCCAGCAGACCATCCCGAAGATGCAGCGGTTGAATGAGCAGCAGTTCAAGGGTTTGGAACTGGAATGGCATAGGCCGGAGGATGATGCAGGAAAATGAGTTCAGATATATTTGTGATTTACCAGATCGACAATTCCGAGAAAAATCGTGAGTATCGCTGCCGCAGCTATGAATACCAGATTCAGCATGGCTTTATGATAACCGCAGACAATTATGGCACGGGCTATTCTGGTACGGCTACGCGAGGAATGGGCGCGGAAGCGATTCGTGAAAAGATGGAAAGCATTAACCCGGACAAATTCAAAATTAGAAAATTTGGGGTCAGTGATGTGATTGGATTGACTGAGGCAGGCAAAACCTCTTTTTTCTATGTTGATAAGGATAGGCTGGTGAGATTCAACGGCTTTTTCCCAAAGCCCCAGAGTGGCACATACCTGATTCTTGATGAGGGCGGCTATCAGGTGGCAGGACAAAAAGGCACATGGATGGTATCGGATGAAGTAGAGGTCGATGGTCAGCGGTTTGTTCAGATGAGAAGTGAACAAACAAAAAATTCGCCGCCGAGCATTATTCTTCACGAGAGTGGAGCCTTTGTGACGCAGACAGCTTTAGGTTTCGATGGAGAAGCTACCAGAAAGATGCGTGCTTTCCTGCAGGGCCCAAAGCCTGAACTGCTGCACCATCAGAAGTTCTTTGAAAACGGTACAGCGGAACGCGCCAAAGAATCCGGCACAGAGCAAAACTACAATATGATAGATGGCTGCGTCAACAATGTACCGAAAAAGCCCCGGCGCATTGGCGGCAGGTGGTCGGTGCTTGATCGGCTGCATATTAAGCAGGCTGAGCGGCGACAAAAAGACAATGCGCCGCAGCAGGAACAGGAAAGAAGCCGAAAAAACTAACAATAAGTGTTTTCAAAGAGGTGGCTCCAAAAAGGGGCCACCTTTTTACTTTAGAATGAATAGACATCAAGCTAAATGTACAAGATATTTGTAAAGCAAAAGAAAAAATAGAACGAATAAAAACGATAAAAATGTATCGAATGTACTTTTCTATTGACAAAAACACACGAGATGATATAATGAAATAGAAAGGGAGGGGTTTCAATGAAACATAACATCGTGCGAATCAATAAAATTGTGCTGAACAATTTTAAAAATGTGAAAAAGGGCATTGTTGAAATGCCTGCATACAGTGGAAAAGAACTGTTTTCAGAAAAGGCGGATGTTTTGGGTCTGTATGGACAGAACGGATCAGGAAAGACATCTGTTGTTGAGGCTCTTCGCTTTGTAAAAACACTTTTGAGCGGAGAAAAACTCCCTGCTGATGCGAAAGAGTACATTGCGCAAGGCGAAGAAGAGTGTGAAATTGATGTGAGCTTTTCTGTAGCTGAGGAAGTACAGAAAGAAACTGTAAACTACAGTGTGGCTTTAAAAAAAGATGCGGATGGATTTGTGATTTCACATGAACGCATGACGGTTGTTCCGAGAAAAGAGAGCATCCGTGCTGTTGAATCCACCTTGATTGATTATCAGTATGATAATGAGGATGTTACGTTTGCACCAGAGTATCGTTATAAGAAGCTGGTTGCAAATGATAAGAAGGTGCGGGTTGCCCTGAATGTTGCACAGGCAATCTCGATCAAATCCCATCAGTCTTTTATTTTCGGAGAAGAGGGATACCGGGTGTTTTCTCAGTGCAAAGAAGATGTAATGGGAGAATACAGCGGTCTTTTTGCAATATTACAAAAGTATGCTCTGGTGAATTTGTTCGTGATCAACAACGAACACTCTGGCCCAATCAGTATGAATCTGGTACTGCCTGTTGCATTTTATCTGAGGGATGGAGAGCATATTACAACGGGAGATTTGCCCATACGGATTGACGAACCGTCCGTTGTTACCAAAAGACAGTTTCAGCTTGCGCAGACAATTATTGATGGTATGAACATTGTACTGAAAAATGTTATCCCAGGCATGGAAGTAGAGGTTCATAACTTCGGAGAGCAGCTGTTGGACAATGGAGATACTGGGTATAAAATTGAATTATTGTCTAAACGCGGAGATATTTCCATTCCGCTTAAATATGAATCAGAGGGTATCGTAAAAATTGTTTCTTTCTTAAATGTTCTGATTTGCGTTTATAACAATCCATCTATGTGTCTGGTAATCGATGAATTGGATTCCGGGGTGTTTGAGTATCTTCTCGGAGAATTACTAGCGGTTTTTTCTGATGGAGGAAAGGGACAACTGATTTTTACCTCACACAATCTGAGGGCATTGGAGATGCTTGGAAAGAAGAGCATCCTATTCTCGACGACAAATCCCTGCAACCGATATATCCGCCTGCAGAATGTGCAGACCAACAATAATCTTCGTGACCTGTATTTGCGCAGTCTGACGCTAGGAGGCCAGAAAGAAGAAATGTACGAAGAAACGGATAGTGTGGCGATTGGTCGCGCCTTCCGTCGTGCAGGAAAGGCGGTGGAAGCTCATGTCGAAAGCTAAGAAAGTTATCTTCGTTATTGTGGAAGGCCCGACCGACGAGGATGCACTTAGTTCTGTGCTAAAACAAATTTTTTCATCTGCAGAAGTTCATTTCCATGTGATTCATGGAGATATTACAACGGAAGATGCGATTACTGCAAATAATGCGAAAAGTTATGTAGCAAAGCGAATTGCAGCGGAGATGAAGAAGTACGCATATAAAGAAAGCGATATTTTGCAGATTGTTCATTTGATAGATACGGACGGTGCGTTTATTCCTGACAATTTGGTAAAGACCAGAACGGAAAAAGGCATTCAGTATTTTGAGGATCACATTGAAACGGGCGAGGTCAAGTATATTCAGGAACGGAATCAAAAGAAAAGCAGTGTAGTGGCTTCTTTGTGCTCTACTGGAAAAATGAAGTCGAGTATCCCTTATTCAATTTACTATTTCTCAAGAAATATGGAACACGTTCTGCATAATGTGGCAACTGAACTGACAGACGATCAAAAAGTAGAACTGGCCGATGCTTTTGCAGACAGGTATGAAGAGAACCCAATGGATTTCGTTGCCTTCATAGAGTCTGAGGAAGTGGCTGTTCCCGGAGGCTATACACAGACATGGACGTTTATTCGAGAGGGAACTAATTCACTGAATCGCCATAGCAATCTTCGGATTCTTTTTGAACAGGAAAATTTGAAAAGCACAGATTAAAAATGGCATCGTTATAAAGCAGGGATGAGCTACTTCTTGTTAAAAGGGTGTTGTTGCAATGAATGCAAAAAGCTGCGTAGAGTTTGTTCTTCAAGCTATGAATAATGTTGATGACGAATACTTAAATGTTAAAATAGCAGTGGATTATGTGGGACACAAGGAAATAAAAAGAAGGGAAAGAGTTTATGCCTATGAGCTTTATCATCAAATGAGATTGATACAAGAGCAGAAATTCGGAAGTGAGTTTACTATAAATGGTGAGATAGATAAAAGTGGACACAAGATTATTAAAGAACCATTTAACCCTGATTTTGTGATTCATCAGCAAGGTAAGATGGGTGAAAATTTCTGTGTGGTTGAATTGAAGACAATAAATAAGAAAAGTGGCATTCAAAAGGATTTTCATACGATAACCTGTATGATGCACTGCTATCGGTACAAAATTGGGATTTTTGCGATCGCGGGAGTTTTGCTATCTGATATAAAATCTATATTAGTAGAAGTTTGGAATACACAGGAACATCTTCAAGAGCATGGTGAGAAAATTTATGTGATTGCACAAGATGATAATGGAAAACTCTGTGCAAAGAATATGGCCAATATTATACATAGTGTGTAAGAAATAGCCAGCGTGTTGTGTGGAATGTACCACATGATACGCTGGCTGTTTTTGCTTGTGTCCGGTTTAGAAAGACTGATTAGAGAGAAGGCTCGTGTTTGCGAGTATGTTGCTGTTCTCGCTGCTGAATTTGCGCATTACCAAGAATGCTGTCAACATTGGCGCATACAGTCTGGAGTTCCCTGTGGTAATCTTTGAAATAGTGGTATGTGTCATACTGCGCATCTTTCTGAATGGTAAGCTGCTCCTTTTCAGCCCGGAGGTCTTTCATGGTAGGGAACTTTCCATCTGGGGAGTGCTGCTTTAGAATGTGGATGGCTTCTTCATATTTGGCAATATCCTCTGCATGAGCCTGACGGACAGATTTCTTATTGCCGGATTTCAAAAAATCACCATAGACTGATTTTGTAGAAAGATACTGTCCTAAATAACGAATCTGTTCATTGACCTTTTTCAATTTGGCTTCGGTGAATTTGGCATCACTTCGAGCTTTCGCCATTTTGGATTGGATGGTGTCAGTGGTATCGGAGAGTTTTTCGTAAGAATCGTATCCATGTTCCTGCACATAAGCGACTGTCCGTGCCATCTGCTGCAAATTGGAAATCTTGACTTTCTGCGCATAAGCGCGGCTCTGCTGTGCTTTTACACAGGTCTGCAAGTCAACCACAAGGCGCAGATCGGACTTGATGAACAGGATGGCCATAGGATCATCTGCTGCCCAATGAGGATTGTTCCGTTCTGCGCTCCGTGCATTTTCTGCAAAGATGCGTAGAAGCCTGTCGCGGTCATAATTGGAACCCAGCGCACGGGCTGAGATATACTTCTGTCGGTCAGCTGGAAGATAGCTGAATCGTCCGCGATGGTCTTTTACTGAAATTCCGTATTCAGCTTTCAGCAATCTCTGAAATTCTTCAAAAGATGTGGCACGTTCCGCAATGTCAGAAATGGCATTGCGGATTTTTTCTTTGTTTGTTTCAAAGGTGGTGTGCATGGGGGTGATGCCATCGCCCAGAAGTTCCATGTTTGCAATGTCCAGATTCAGTTGCCCACGCCGCTGCGCATGGTACTCCTGCTGTGTGATTTTATCCGCAGCAGGGGAGAGCAGATCGACCTGATGCAGCCCTTCGCGCTGGCAAATATCCATCAAAGATTTTTGCAGGTGCTTCAAATAGTCTTTGGTAAGGTGGTGCTTGTATCCAGCCTTGCAGTCGATTGGCCGTTCGGTGTAGGTCTGAGGCTCTATATCGAATTTGCGCAGGCTGTTGATTATGATGTGGGTATGGATGTTGCCTGTTCCGTTATTGCCATCGGTGTGGGTGCAGACCAACGCCTGATGCCCCGGAAAATTAGCTTTTGCGTATTCCAGCCCAATGGCCTGTGCACGTTCTCCTGTTAGATCGTGGTCGGCGTTATCTCTGGGGTCATGGCTGATAATGTAGTGGTGGCTTTTGATTTCATCATAGGTGTTGTTCTTATGGTGCTGCTGGTTTAGAAGCTCACATTCAAGGTCAAAGGTTTCGGGATTGCAGTTCAGTCCGTCGAGATAAAATTCTTCCCGAAGCAGCATATTCCCACTTTCATCCAGAATGGGAACCAGATGAAACTCGTCATGCTGGTATTTCAGATAGTCGATGGCACTCCCGTAATTGGCATTTTTACTTGCGATGTGTTTTAGAATTGCCACGGTATACACCTCCAAGCTGAACAATTTCCTGCCGTAGTTCACGGATTTCCGCAATGCACCTTTTTAGTTCTTCTAACATTCCGCGTGATGCCAGACCGCCGCCGTGAAAAAAGCGGGCAATCTGGTTGAGATTGTTCCCGATGCCTGCGGCCTGCACCGTCAAATTCTGAATTTCTCCCAGATCGGCAACGATATTATAATTGACTTCCAGCTTTTCGCGGAGAGCCTGTTTGCGTACAAAAGTACCAATCGGGTATCCGGCGTCTTTAGCGTATCCGGCTACCAGCTCATATTCCAATTCTGTGAAACGGATGTAAACTCGTTTCCCCCTATGAAGCGATTCGTCTTTCTTTGGTCGAGCCATAGCATAATCCTCCTGCACTTTATAGTTGCAGAGCAACTCCCGATAAGCCGTAGGCGTTCGGCTGCGAACACATTCATGTGGAGCCAGATAGCCAAAATCCAAGATTTTGTGCGTACCGTGGGAATGGGGAACGGAATCCCCATCAAGATTGCCAGCCGGGAAAAACCACGAAAGTGAGTTTTGAGCGGCTATGGGCGAATCTTGCGCTAAGAGAGAAAAGCCCCAGCGTTTTGCCGTTTTCCGCAGGCCCATCAAAAAGATGCTTCTATAAATATGAATCCAAAGCCCCGATGCAGGATACACTTTTCAAATTTTTCTGTAATTTTTTCAAACACTGTATCCCCCGATGCCTTTCTGAATTCATATTAGTAAAGGGGGATTGATTTCCATGAAGCAGAAAGAACGATTTGACGAAAAGCCAAAGCAGGAGCATACGGAGCCTAAGCATCACAGAAAAGCCGTCATCAAGGGCATTACCGTATATGAATCGTTCCGGCCAGAAGGCAGCAAACTGTGGGATTGTCTGCTGCAGAGCATGGGAAAACACTGAGAAAAATTTTTTGAAATTTCAGAAAAATATACGCAGCAGCTTGATTTTCGTGTCACAGCTTGGTAAAATACAGACGGGTTAAGTGAATAGTGCAATCAAAAGCCATTAACTTTCTGGATTTTACCATGCAATATGCGTGGAGACGGGAGGTTTAATGGCTTTGTTTTTTTACAAGGAAAAGAATAAAGACATACGGGCAGCGGCCTATCTGAGATTGTCCATCGAGGATGGCGACAAGGCCGAGAGCAACAGCATCGGCAACCAGAGAGAACTGATTCGGGATTTTGCTGCAGAACGGCCAGGACTGCATTTGGTCGAAGAGTACGCTGACGATGGCTACACGGGAACCAACTTTGAACGTCCGGGCTTCAAGCGGATGATGGAGGATATTAAATCTGGCAAAATCAACTGCATCATCGTCAAGGACTTATCCCGACTTGGTCGTAATTACATTGAGATGGGAAAGTATCTGGAACAGATTTTTCCCATGATGGGGATTCGCTTCATCGCCATCAACGACAACTATGACAATGCGAACACCGAGAGCAGCGATTCGGACAGCATTGTAGTTCCGTTCAAGAATCTGTTGAACGATTCCTACTGCCGGGATATTTCCATCAAGGTGCGCAGCCAGCTGGACATGAAACGGCGCAAAGGTGAGTTCATCGGCGGTTATGCAATCTACGGCTACTGCAAAGACAAACGGAACAAAAACCGTCTGGTGGTAGACGAGTATGCAGCAGATATTGTCCGCTCTATCTACCGCAGAAAACTGGAAGGAATGAGCGCACAGGCGATTGCCGAGCAGCTGAACAGCGAGAACGTGCTGGCTCCCAGCGAGTACAAACGACTGTGCGGCCTGAATTATCACAGTGGGTTCAAAGCTGGCACTCATGCAAAGTGGCAGGCAATTCAGGTGCTTCGGATTCTGAAAAATGAAGTCTACACAGGGACGATGGTGCAGGGCAGGCGGCAGAAAATCAATTACAAAATCAAGAAGATTCGGGATGTGGAAGAATCCGGCTGGATCAGAGTTCCCAATATGCACGAAGCAATCATTCCGCAAAAGCTGTTCGATACGGTGCAGGAAGTTTTGAAGTTGGACACCTGTGCATCGAAAGGACAGCAGGCTGTCAATCTCTTTTCGGGCATCGTTCGCTGCGGTGGTTGTGGGCAGAACATGGTGCGGCGCACAGTGTCGAAAAACGGAAAGAAATATATTTATCTGCACTGCGTCACAAACCACAATGGTTTAGGCTGTTCCTCACATCTTATCAGCGAAAGTAAGCTGGCCGAAGTGGTGCTGGCCGCATTGCAGGGGAAAGTCCAGCAGATCAGTGGACTGGAACATCGGCTCGATGAAATTAATGAGATTCCGAAGAATGAGCGCAGACTGAAATCTGTGGAAGAACATCTGAAGATGCTGGAGCAGGAAGAACAGAAATACCAGACCTTGCGCCGCCAGCTTTATGAAGATATGAGCAGCGGTATTGTCAGCAAGGAAGAGTATAAGGAATTCAGCCATTCCTTTAATGAAAAGGTTGAAACCATCCGCAAGGCCAAAGCAGAAATGAACCGCCAGAGGGATTGCCTGAACAATCTGGATGTGGAACATCTGCCATGGATCGAAGATTTCAAGTCCTACCAAAACCTGACAAGTCTGAACCGCCGCGTTCTGGTGGAACTGGTAGAGAGCATCACCGTCTATGATAAGGAACACATTCATATCCAGTATCGGTTCGATCAGGAAATTCGCAATGTGCTGGAATATTGCAGTAGTGTTCCGGCAGCAGAAACGGAGGAAAGTGCAGTATGAAGTGTGTAAGCTATACCCGGACACTTCCTTGGAAGAACCATCAAGGTGAACTGGCGATTGCCGAGCAGAATCAGCGTATTGCGGCATATCTGGCGGAACATAAAGAACTAGATTTGCTGAAAAAGTATTCTGACCGCAAGAACGATGAAAAGGCGCGTACCGCGTTTGACAAAATGACCGATGATGGCGTAGAGCGAAAATTTGATTGCATTATTGTGGCATCCATGTACTACTGCGGGCCGGATTTCCCGGCGGCACGACAGGCAATCAAGGAAACGCTCTATGCGACGGGCATCGACCTGATCGTGCTGGATGAGGGGTTGGATACCAGAACAGCCAGCCGAAAAGAAGTCGAGGACTATTTTGAAGCAAAACGCTGTGAGATGCACGCAGAAATCATGTTTGCGTGGAGAAGGAAACAAGGCGCAGGATTCCGGTTGACAAGTTCTGTTCCATTTGGCTATATCCGCAGGAATGGCGAAAGCAACATGATAAAGGATGAAGAAGTTGCTCCTTATTTAAGCGAGGCTTTTTCCAGATATGCGTCCGGCCAGAAAATGCGTAACATTGCAAAGTGGTTGAATGAGCAAGGCGTAGAACCCCCAATGAAACACAAAAAGAGAATTCTGGGAAAGCCTTATGATGCAGAACCCGACCAGTGGACAACGGATATGCTTCGTTGCTTGTTCCGAAATCCGACTTATACAGGTGCGGCGGCAAATGGAAGCCGCCAGATCATTGCAGAAAACTGCCACGAACCATACATAACCAAAGAACAGTTCTATGCTTTCCCTTGCAATATGAGGGAGGGGGAGAACAAAATCTCCATTCGGAAAAGCTACAAAAAACCGAACCCGCTGGCAAAACACATTGTCTGCACTTGTGGCTGCGCACTCTGCTGGCATAAGGATAAGAAAACGGAGGAAGAACTTTTCTATTGCCGCCATTGCCGCGCACATAAGGAAAACGGAAAGAATTTGAAAGTTCCGGCAGCTACCATTTATAAAAAGGTGATGGATGCTCTGGAATTGGAACATCTGGAAGAAGAAAAGCTGGCTGCAGCGATTCAGCAGGGAGCAGGCAGGAAAGTGATTGAAGCAGTCCGAGCTGAAAAGTCGGTGCAGATGAAGTCCGTTCTGGCCGAACTGAATATGGAACAGTTTCGCCGTGTGCCGCTGTATGAGAGTTATATGGCCGATGAAATCACCAAAGAACAATATCGTGCCGAACTGCTGGACTACGAAGAAGCACATCGGAAATTGAATGAACAGCTTACAACAATTATGGAAGATACGCTGGTATGGGAACGAGCGTTGAGCCTGCGCAATCCATGGATTCAGCAGATGGCACAGTATAAGACCCCGGAGGAACTTGACCGCAATTTTGTGAAGAAATACATCGAACAGGTCACAGTTACATTACTGGGCGATGGTCAGGCAGAAATCAGCCTGACCATGAAAACGGATGAATGGAAACAGATGCTTAGTCGGATAGAAGTGGAGGGTACAGACAGTGGCACGAAAGAGTAGAAAAAATCTCCCGCAGCCGGAACAGGCGGCAGTTTCTGTGCTGCTCCCGGAACTGGAAGAAGCGAAGATACCGGCGGCAATCTATGGGCGGCTCTCTGTTGAGGATGAAGAAAAAGAAGAAAGTATGGAAACGCAGATCGCGCTGGTGCAGGACTATATCAGCCGCAGCAGGGAACTGAGTTATGTGGACACCTACTTCGACAATGGATTTACGGGAACAAATTTTAAGCGGCCTGCATTTACCCGCCTGATGAACGATGTGCGGCAGAAGAAAATCAAGTGCATTGTGGTGAAAGACCTCTCGCGCTTTGGCCGCAACTATCTGGAAGCAGGATACTATATCGAAACAGTGTTCCCATTTTTGGGCGTTCGACTGATTGCCGTTACAGATAATTTTGACAGTACGCGCAAAGAGGACATGGAAAGTCTGGCTCTCCCGATTCGGAATATGGTCAACGCAATGTACGCGAAAGACATATCCAAAAAGATATGGACTTCTTTGCAGCGTAAGAAAGAAGCAGGCTATGCAGTCGGAAACGATGCTCCGTATGGCTATATTCGGAACCCCGTGACAAAGCGTAATGAAATTGACCCGGAAGCTGCATTTTATGTGCAGTTGATTTTCCAGTGGGAACTGATGGGTGTACCAATTTTTGAAATTGCTCGACGAATGACATTGCTGCAGGTTCCGACTCCACGGGAGTGGCATAGAAAAATGGTTGAGGGGAAAGAAGTGCTTACCTGTAAAAAGTGGGGCGTAACCACGATCCGGCACATTCTGGAAAATCAAACCTATGTGGGCGATACCATCAACAATAAAAGTACACAGAAGTTATTCGCAGGACAGGACAAGTGCGACCTTCCGAAAGAACAGTGGTATGTGGCAAAGAACACACATCCGGCCATTATCGCAAGGGATGATTTTGAAAAGGTGCAAAAAATCTTGGACAAAAATCGAGCAGTATTCCAGACAGTAAGAGCAAAGTCGGAGCAGATTCGGGCAGAATATCAGAATGACCTTGCAGGAATGGTGTTTTGCGCAGACTGCGGCAGACAGATGGAGTTTGAACGACTGCCGCATGGAGCGGAGGAAAGTAAAAAGGTCTGCTATTACATCTGCAAGGCAAGGCAGGCCGACGATAAGTGTATCGGCCACCAGATTCCAGAAAAACTGCTGAAAGCCCTGATAATGGATCAGCTGCATTTGCTCATTGTCCAGCTGAGCGATAAACGGAAGGTGCTGGAAGAATTGCAGAAAATCGAGGATGTGCAGAATCCCGTCTACCGGGCGAAGGGTGAAATTATGAGCCTGACCGATAAAGTCAGCCAGATGGCCAAGAAGCGGGAACAGCTTTATGCGGACTATGTGGCTGGTGTGGTGGATTCCGAAGATTACCAACTGATTCGGGAAGATTATTCCAGACAATGCGATGGCCTGCGAGCTGCGCTGCAGGAAGCGGAAAACAAAAAAGTTCAGGTAGAACAGCAAATCGAAGAATACTTGAATATGACTTCTCATCTGGAAGAACATCTGGATAGCTTTGAATTTGACATTCAGTTGGTAAAATCCCTTGTGCAGAAAATCGAAGTGAGTGCGGACAAGAGGATTCGGATCGTTTTCGGATTTCAGGATGTGTTTACAGAACTTGGAAAGGAGAGTGCAGAAACATGATTGCAGCGTATCAGCGTATTTCAAGGGCTGATGGCGATCTGGGCAAAGATGGCAAAGATAAGAGCAACAGCATTGAAAACCAGAAAGAACTGATCCTGCGGTATATCTCCTGCAAAGAAAGCCTGCAAAATGTGCCTGTGATGGATTTTGTAGATGACGGCTACACAGGCAGCAATTTTGACAGACCTGGATTCCAGCAGATGATGGATGGTGTGCGCAATGGCAAGATTGATACCATCATCGTGAAAGACCTTTCCCGTTTTGGCCGTGATTATATCGGCGTGGGGGAGTACATGGAGCAGATTTTTCCTCTGCTGGGTGTCCGGCTCATTGCCATCAATGATAACTATGACAGCAATAATTATAAAGGTACAACGCTGGGTATGGATGTGGTGGTCAGCAATCTGGTGAACACGATGTACTGCCGGGACGCAGGGAAGAAGCTGCGGACTGCCAATCAGGTCAAGTGGCGAAAAGGCATTACAACGGCATCCGCTGCGCCGTTCGGCTATCAGTTTGACCCAGACAAAAAGGGCGCATTTATCATCGACCCGTCAGCGGCAAAAATCGTGCGGCGTATTTTCGATCTTGCGATTCTGGGGTTAGGTACAAGAGAGATAGCAATGATGCTCAATGACGAAAATGTTCCTGTGCCGAGCGTATATAACAAAGAAAATAAGGCGTATGGCAAGGAAACGACCTATACCATCGCCCCAGTGATTCTTTGGGATAGTACTCGCGTTTGGAAAATCCTCACGGCGTATGTGTACACCGGGGCAATGGTTCTGGGCAAAACCAAAACGCTGATTTCCGGCAAAAGCATTGTCAGAACGGTTCCCAAAGGACAGCAGTTTATTACGGAGGGAACCCATGAAGCAATCGTGAGTCGTGAAGAATTTGAAAAAGCGCAGCTTGTCATAAAGAGCAACAGCCATAAAGTGCTGATGGGCGGCGTGGACTTCCCGCTAAAAGGAAAAGTCCGCTGCGGAAATTGCAGGCGAGTGATGGCACATAATTTCAAACAGACTGTTCCAACATTCTGGTGCAGAGAAGGACTGGAACTTGTGGGGCAAACTCAGTGTACCTCCGAAGTCTTTCAGGTCAGTGATATTGAAAATGCTGTTTTTCAGGCACTGAAAAAGGAACTTTCTCTGCTGGATTCCCTTTATGGTGATATTCAAAAGGAAGAACAGGATTTAAAAGATGCCCACAAAAAGGCAAACCGCCGAAAAACTCTGATGGAACAGGAATTAAAAAATCTAAAGGGAGAGAAGATGCGGATGTATGAAGAATATGCAGCAGGAACACTCCCATTGGATACCTACAAGCAGAAAAAGCAGGAGTGTGACAGACGAATTTCAGAGGTGCAAGAGCAAATTGAACAATCCAAGGCGGAAGAATCCGCTGAGAGCGTTGTGCCGGGAACGGTACGAGCAGCAGCGGAGCAGGCAGAAAATTTCCTGCACGGGACGAGGCTCACAGCGGGTATGGTGTCGGCCTTTATCGAAAATGTCTTTGTGCATGATGGAGGGCGCATCGTGGTACGGTTCAAATATGAGCAGAGCATCCAGGATGCTGTGAGAGCATTGCACAAGAGCTGAATTTCAAAAAAGGCTGAGTTGCCCATGTTGTAACATCAGAGAGTGTGTTATAATATGGGCAACAGACCAGCCGGAAAGAGGACATTATGAAAGCAATTCGATGGCTGTTAAAATTGATGCTGGTGATGATAACCCTCCCGCTGATCCTTGCTGTATGGCTGGCAAAGTGGTTTGTGGCATTTCTGCATCATTGTTCGGCATGGATTTTCTATCTGCTGGGCAGTGTGCTACTGGCAACGGCGGTCCTTTCGTTCTTGATGCAACAGTCGCAAGGAGTGGAAGCACTTCAAATGCTGATCGGTGGATTTGTGATTTTTATGGTCCCGCAGGTGGTTGGCAGCATGGTGATTCTTCTGGAATTGGCGGCAGTAATGCTTCGGCAGGTGTGGTACATATAAGATGACCGCCCCGGATAGCCTGCCTTTGAAACTGCACGAAAAAACAACGCCCGTCTGGGTGAGGGGATTTGTGAATCTTCTCGACCAGGCGGGTGTTTCATTCCGCAGGAATGTGATAGTTATAGAATGAGCGTTTCTACCTATATATAATGGAATGCCGCCACAGCCACCGACTATACGGTACTATGACGGCATTATTTTTTATCGTCTGGAATGAACTGCACGACATCATTGGGAGTGCAATCGAGCATCTGACAGAGTTTTTCCAATGTGGATAGTGTAATATTCCGATTCTTTTTCAGAGTGTCCAGCGTTTTGTTGTCCAAGCCGTTTTTGAGAAGCTGGTACTGTGTTACCTGCTTGCGGCGCATAGTTTCCCACAGAGGAGTAAAATCAATCAAAGCTGTCACCACTTTTGCTTGTAAAAAAACGTTCTGTACGTTTCATTATACGGGTTGGGTATGCAAATGGATATTGTGGAGATACCCACAATGCGGTATAATAAGTAAGATAGAGAGTCTGCAAATAGTGTTTGCCCATGTTATGACATTAATGATAATGCTATAACATGGGCAACTTTGTAATAGGAAGAAAAAGTGGAAGGAGGGAGAAATGTGGCAAGCGATAGTCATGCTAAAAGGCCAATTGTGGTAGAACGACGTAAGGAAAAGGGAAGAAAAAAGACACCTCGCCTGACAAAGACCTATGATGTGAAAATAATTCCTGCAACAGTGGGTGTCGTGGCGGAAACAGAAGAACCACCTAAAAAGCATGTCGCTGCATACTGTCGTGTCAGCACGGATCAGGAGGCGCAGGAAACCAGTCTGGAAGAGCAAATGGCACATTTCAACACTGTTATAGCGGAGCATCCAGACTGGGAGCTGGCAGGAATTTATGCGGATGAGGGAATCTCTGGTACACAAGTTAGGCATCGAGTGCAGTTTCAGCAGATGATAGAGGATGCAAAGGCTAAGAAAATTGATCTGATTCTTACGAAGTCTATCAGTCGTTTTGCTCGTAATGTGGTGGACTGCCTGACTAATATTCGATTGCTGCGGAACCTCCGGCCACCTGTCAGTGTGTATTTTGACAAGGAACGCTTGGATAGTCTGGATGAAAAGGCAGAAGTATTTCTGACGATGCTGGCTTCCTTCGCACAGGAGGAATCCCGAAGCATCTCCACTAATATCAAGTGGGCAACTCGAAGCCGGATGAAAGCCGGAACGCAAAAAATCAGTACGACGAGTCTGCTGGGCTATGATACGGACGATGATGGCGAAATGGTGATCGTTACCAACGAAGCTGAAATTGTTCGTACCATCTATATGAGCTTTGATAAGGGAATGCACCCGGCAGAAATTGCAGAAAAGCTCAATGCGTTGGAAATCAGAACAATCAAAAATAACCCATGGACAGGTGAATCGGTCAAGAATATCCTGCGGAATGAAAAATACTGCGGCGACGTTCTGATGCAGAAAACCTATACGGTAGATTGTTTGACCCACAAGACCAAGAAAAATGAAGGCGAGGTGGAGCAGTATTTTATACCAGACCATCACCCTGCAATCGTAGAGCGAGAGGTCTGGGATAAGGCACAGGTAAGGCTGGAACAGATTGCAGGCAAGCGGAGGCGTATTCGCCCAAAGCAGCAAAGGCTGATTCCTTTACGAAAAGGCGTGCTGTTAGGATTCGTTCCCATTAGACCTACATGGAAGGCTGTTTCCTTTAAGAGGTTGGAAACGGCAACAGAAAAGGTGATGGCACTGGTTGATGCAAAGCCAGAGCAGGAACACATAGAATATGAAAGCGAGGAATGTGAAATGGAAATTTTGAAGGGATTTGAGGTAATCAATCTAAAGCAACCGAAAGGCGAGTCTGTTATGACGGTGACTTCAAACAGCCTGAAATTTAATAAGGCAACGGCTGTAGAGTTGAACTATGCACCGTACATCAGGGTGCTGCTCAACGCAAAGACTAGGCAGATTGCGATTCAGCCTTGTTCAGAAAAAGATCCGAATGCGATCAAGTTCAGTAATGAGGAAAGCAAGCAGACTTATGCAATCAGCATTAAGGTGCCGGCTATCCAGGTAGAGTTTCGGAGAATGCTGCCTTTCGAGGATGACAATGGTGGTAAACTTAGCTATACCTTGAATGGAACCTTGTACCCGGATGAGCAAGTTGTCATTTATGATATTGGGGATGTGAAACCGGAAACAGAAAAGAAACGCCGGGGCAGAAGAAAAAAATCTGAAATTGAAGCAGAACAAAAAGAGAACTAAGAATAATATTTGAAGATTTGGTAGTGGCTCCCACTTGTGATTCAAAGGAAACTTTGAGTTGCAGGTGGGAGCTTTTTTATTGTGAAAAAGGTTATCTTCCTGACAAACCAGATGAATCTTTGCCGGACTTTTAGCAAATGTTTATTTTTTAACAAAGAACATGATGGAGAGGGAAAAGTGTATCGCTTGCTCGAAAATTAAAAATCTTAGTCTTTTTTAACAAAAATCTCATGGCGTTTTTGACACCTATCTTTTCGGGCTGTTGATGGCATGTTGGATCGAATTTCTGCTTTTGATGGAAAAACCAGAGAAAAGCAGGATTTTTGGAAAAGATTGATATGGAATCCTGTAAAGATATAGCGCAGCACAGAAAAAGATTAAACGAGGATTCTTTTATGATTGAAAAAGGTGAAGAACCTGAATCATCAGCGGTAAAAATGAAGATTAGGGCAAAAAAATAGACCGCCAAAGAGAAAAATGGCGGAATATCAAGGAAAATCAAGGATTTGCGGCGGGATGTGGCAGCACTTCTAAAATAGAAATTTGTGAAAAATGTTGTCCAAGACTTGACATCGGGCGGCGGGTATTGCCTGCCCAAGGACACTAAACAATTGCTCGCAAATTATGCCGATGTACCGGAGAATTTGATTGAAGCAATCGTGGAATCTAACCGTACTCGCAAGGACTTTATCGCAGATCGTGTACTGGAAATGGCGGGTGCTTATGAAGCAAATGATAGTTGGGATGAGAGTAAGGAAAAGGAAGTAGTTGTCGGTGTTTACCGTTTAACGATGAAGAGCAATAGCGACAACTTCCGTCAAAGCAGTATTCAGGGTGTTATGAAACGCATCAAGGCAAAGGGCGCAACTGTTATTATCTATGAGCCGACGCTAAAGGATGGTGAGAAGTTCTTTGGATCTATTGTTGTAAATGATTTAGATGAGTTTAAGAAGAAAAGCAAGGCTATCATAGCAAACCGTTATGATAAGTGCCTAGATGATGTGAAAGAGAAAGTATATACGCGTGATATTTTTAGACGCGACTAATATGTAGGAGTAAAAAGATGAAAGTATGTTTAGTGGGATCATCAGGTGGTCATTTGACGCACCTATATATGTTAAAACCCTTTTGGAAAGATAAAGATCATTTTTGGGTTACATTCGATAAGGAGGATGCGCGAAGCCTTTTGGAAGGCGAAAAAATGTATCCGTGCTACTATCCGACAAACCGGAGTCTGAAAGCACTTATAAAAAATACAAAAATCGCTTGGAATGTGCTGCATAAAGAAAAACCAGATTTGATTATTTCTTGTGGTGCAGCGGTGGCTGTTCCATTTTTCTATATTGGGAAAATGATGGGCGCAAAACTGGTTTATATTGAAGTGTTTGACCGCATTGATAAACCAACAATGACTGGGAAAATTGTTTATCCAATTACAGACAAATTTGTTGTTCAATGGGATGAACAAAAGAAAGTATATCCGAAAGCAAAGAATTTGGGCAGTATTTTTTAATGAGAGGGTTAGTATGATTCCTAAAATTATTCATTATTGCTGGTACGGAAATAAAGAAAAACCAGTTAAATTTCTAAAGTATATGGATACATGGAAAAAAATAGGGGGGGTACAAAGCCGTCGAATGGAATGAAACAAATTGTGATTTACAATGCAATAACTACATAAGAAAAGCTGTGGAAAATAAAAATTGGGCTTTTGTAAGTGATTACTTTAGACTTAAAGCATTGTATGAATTTGGTGGAATTTATTTGGATACAGATGTTGAGGTTTATAAGTCTTTTGATGACCTGCTGAATAAAAAAGGGTTTGTAGGATATATGCACGATGCCCTTATCGGAACAGCAGTGCTAGGATTTGAAAAAGAAAATGTGTTTATAAAAAAGCTGCTAGATTTATATGACAGTGCAGAATGGATAGAAGGAAGATATGATTTGTTTCGCATAAAGTTTGAAAATGGAGATAGCTATTTGTGCAATGCAAATAATTCTGTTTTCACATGGGCGATTTTTCATTTTTATAAAGATTTTAAATTGGATGGAAAATATCAAGAAACAGCGGATTTTTCGATTTTTCCAAAAACAGAATTTGAAATCGGTACGTTCTGGGGAAAACGTAGTCATTGTGTTCATAGATGTGAATCAAGTTGGAAAACAAAAAACAACAAAAAAGAACTATATAAAGTAGTGAAAAATGCTGTTAAGTATATACCGATTATCCATATGGACGCAATAATACGAAATATTTCGTATAAAAAACATATGCAAAAATCGGTGTTCTATGAGCGGTATTTACATGATACAGCAATACATGAGGAAAATTAAATGATTTTTGTGACAGTGGGAACACATGAACAGCCGTTTAACAGGTTGATAAAAAAAGTTGATGAATTGAAACGTGATGGCGTTATTGAGGATGATGTAATCATGCAGACGGGGTTCAGTACATATGAACCGAAATACTGTCAGTGGAGCAAATTGATTCCGTATCAGCAAATGGTGAAAAATGTTGCAGATGCGAGAATTGTGATAACTCACGGAGGCCCTGCAAGTTTTGTAATGCCTTTGCAGGTTGGCAAAACTCCAATCGTTGTGCCGCGTCAGCATCAGTTCTATGAACACGTTAATGACCATCAGGTGGAGTTTGCACGAAATGTTGCGAAACGCATGGGAACTATTATTGATGTGGAAGATATTGAAACATTGGGAGAGATCATAGCAAATTATGATCAGATTGTCGCTGGGATGGGTCATGAAATTAACAGCAACAATGCAAAGTTTAATCGAGACCTAGAAGCAATCGTAAGTGAGCTGTTTAATAAGTAAAGAAAGGCAACAAAACAAATGAGTAAGATAAAAGTTACCTTTGTAGAGACAAATTGCAAAAAAAATGGCCCGATCAAGCAGACGCTAAATATCATCCGAAATATGGATAAAGAAATTTTTGAGCCTAGCTTGATTACTGTATGGTCTGAAGATGCGGATAATTCCATGATTGATGATTATAAGAAATTGGGAATTCCAGTATTGTCTGCAAATTTGAGTAAAAAGAAGTCTGTTTTAGTTGGAAGGCAAGAAGTTGGTAAGCTGTTAGAACAGCTGAAACCGGATATTGTACAAGGCGTTGGTATGCCGCCATATCGAATGACCCTTGGATATAAAAAGGCGGTTCATTTTATTACACTTAGAAATTATTGCTATGAAGATTACCCTGATTACTATGGCAAAATCCTAGGAACGGCTATGGCATTTCTTGATTTGAATTTGATTAAGAAGCGCATGGCGGCAGGAGAGCCTTTTGTGACTTGTTCTGAGAGTCTTACAAAGATGTATAAGAGCCGTCAGAACATGGAAATTCCATATATTCGTAATGGCGTTGATGTAAGTCAATATACCAAAAGAGATATTACGAAAACAGCAGATGTAAGGGAAAATCTTGAACTGCCACTGGATAAGGTTATTTATGTGTATAGTGGCGGGTTTATTGATAGAAAGAACCAGCGAGAAGCAATAACAGCTTTTTTGAAAATGAAGAAGAATGGTGATGCTGTTTTATTGCTACTTGGTGATGGAACCAATTTTGAGTCTTTGAAAAGTGAATTTTCACAGCACCAGAATATTCTATTTCGGGGAAAGGTTTCCAATGTGAATGAGTATCTTCACGCATCGGATGTTTATTTGGCAACAAGCAAATCAGAAGGACTTCCGAATGGTGTGTTGGAAGCAATGGCGTGTGGACTGCCGGTACTCTTGTCTGATATTCCGCAGCATATGGAAGTTCTGGAAGCTGACCCTGAATGTGGACATTCCTATAAACTTGGCAACGTAGAACAGCTTTCAAATTTAATGGATCAAATGCTGGATGAAGATTTAATTAAGAGCGGAGAAAGAAGCTACAAAGCTGTCATGGAGAATTTTACAGCAGAGGGCATGAGTAGACGGTATCAGAATTTATATTTGAAAGTATTAAATAGGGAGAAAAAGTAAAATGAAAATATCCAATCTTGCGGATAATATAAAACCGTCAAAAGGACGGCAGTTATTTAACTTGGCTGCGCAGTATGAGAATGCAATAAATTTAACTTTAGGTGATCCCGATATTATTCCACCAATGAGTGTTCGACAGGCAGGTTGTGAAGCAATCATGAGTGGAAAAACAAGATATTCTGCCAACGCGGGATTGCCAGAATTAAGAAAAGCATACACGGATTACTTACAGAGAACGTATGATAGAAAATTTGATTATCAAACCGAGGTAGCTGTTACAGTCGGCGGCATGGAGGCACTGTATCTTGCACTACTCAGCGCAGTCAATCATGGTGACGAAGTTGTGATTTTTGCACCGTATTACATAAATTATTATCAGATGATTGAAATGTGTGGAGGAACGCCGGTTGTTGTTCAAACATCGGAGAAAAATGGATTTGAGCCTAAAGTTGAAGATGTGGAGCGTGTAATAACCCCTAAAACAAAATTGATTATTATGAACACTCCAACAAATCCGACAGGTACGGTATATGCGAAGAAAACGGTTCGCGATATTGTGGAATGTGCAAGGAAGCATGATATTTTACTGATATCGGATGAAGTATACAGTACATTAGTCTATAATGGAAATACACATTATAGTGCGCTTAGTGTTAATCCAATATATGAGAACATTTTGTATGTTGATAGTTGCTCAAAAAAATTCTCCATGACAGGATGGCGTATTGGTTTTGCAGTAGGTCCAATGGAATGGATTGCTGCAATTATTAAGTTGCAGGAAAATGTAGCTGCTTGTACGCCCCTTCCTTCTCAGTATGCAGCAATTAGAGCATTCAATGAAAATCCCGATATGTCAGACTATGTTCGTGAATTTGATGAAAGACGAACGGTGTTAGTGAGCGAATTAAAAAAATCGGATAAGCTGTCTTTTTTAATTCCAAAAGGAACATTCTATATGTTTGTAAATATAGAAAAAACCAAAATGAACAGTACGGACTTTGCAATCCAACTTTTGAAAGAAAAGCGTGTCGCAGTTGTCCCTGGAGTTGCGTATGGAGATGGATTCGATAATTATATTCGGATTGCATTTACATTGGACAAAGCAATGATAAAAGAAGCGGCAAAACGGATAACAGAATTTGTTGAAAAAATAGCGCAGTAATACAATAGAGGGAGAAAAAGTATGAACTGGAAAAATGTTTTAGAAGATCCAAAACAATATCTTATTTATTTGGAAGGAAGATTTTTGACCGGGAGCAAAGAAGCAGATGAGAAATATCTGAAGAAGCTGTTTAAATACAGAATGGGAAGAGAATTGGATTTAGAGAATCCGCAAGCATTGAATGATAAACTTCAGTGGTTGAAACTTAATGACTTTAAACCTATTTATACAACTTTTGCGGATAAGTATGCTGTGAGAAATTATATCGCTGAGCAGGTTGGAGAAGAATACCTTGTGCCTTTGTTGGGAGTTTGGAATGAGGTGGATGAAATAGACTTTGATTCCCTTCCGGAACAGTTTGTTTTGAAATGTACTCACGATTCAGGTGGCGTTGTAATTTGTAAAGATAAAAAGACATTTGACAAGGAGGCGGCCATTAGAAAGCTGAAACATTGCTATAAAAGAAACTATTATCAAAACTCCAGAGAGCCAGCATATAAGAACATCAAACCTAGAGTAATTGCAGAGAAGTTTATGGTTGATGAAACGGGTTGGGATTTGAAGGATTATAAGATCTTCTGCTTTAATGGTAAGCCGACTTATGTAGAAGTTGACTATAACCGATCAGTTAAGCATATGCTGAATGCGTATGATTTGAATTGGAACTTTTTGGAATTTTGCGATAGCTCTCCCAATAACAGAGATGCCAATATTACAAAGCCACAGAGATTAAATGAAATGCTGGAAATTGCAAAAAAACTCTCAAAGGACATGGCTTTCCTAAGAGTTGATATGTACAGTATCTATGACAAAATTTATTGCGGTGAATTGACACTGTATCCGGGATCTGGTTTTATTCAGTTCAATCCAATGAGAACAGATTATGAACTTGGAAAACTGTTGGAATTGCCAATCACGAAATAAGGAAATCGTATAATGAAGGTCGTAATTTTATCAACAGCGGTATCATATACAGGCGGAGCAATCATAACCTTGCTGAATGTGCTTCCCCTATTACAAGAAAAAGGAATTGAGCCGTATTTTATCTTGAAAGGGCATGGACAACTTGAGGATGTTTTGCAAAAGGAAAAAATTCCATATTCTGTAATCAAGTCTTATGATTGGTGTGTGCCTGAACAGAAAACGCATGGATTGAAAAATTATATTGCATGGAAAATAAAAAGCGTCATCAATTTGATAGCGGAATGCAAAACATATTTTTTTCTAAAAAGATTGAATGCCGATGTTTATCATCTTAACTGCATATATAATGGCACGGGTGTAAGCGCAGCAAAAGCACTTGGAATTCCAGTGGTGTGGCATTTAAGAGAATTTGTTGATTTACGTGGAGAAACTCCGATATTTTTGAATACAGAGAAAACATGGAAAAAAATAAATCAGGCGGATAAGATTATTTGTGTTTCTAAATATCTTGAACAAGCATATAAAGATAAAATCATAGACAAAAAGAAGTTGTGTGTGGTTTATGATGGAATTGATATGTCATGCTTCACGCTTAAAAAAGCAGCGTCTCATAAGCTAGATGAAGATATTATTATTGGACTTGCAGGGACAGCACCGATAAAAAACCATAGAGATGCGCTTCTAGCACTTCAAAAGGTGCAGAAAGAAGGTTATCGGGTAGTTCTTAGAATTGCAGGCAGATGGAGTGAGGATGCTGTAAATAGAAGATATAAAAATGGGCTTCAAGAACTTATCACAAAAGCGGAAATTAAAAATGATGTAGAATTTATCGGAATGCAAAATGATATGGATGCATTCTGGTCAAGCTGTGACTTATCTGTAGTATGTTCAAAAAGAGAATCGTTTGGATTGGCGGCCACAGAAGCAATGGCTTGTGGAGTTCCGCTTATTTGCTCGAATACATCTATTTCCGGGGAACTTACAGAAAATGGAAATAATGTGCTGGTATATAAAACTGGAGACAGTGATGAGCTTGCAGAGTGCATCCTTGAGTGTATAAAGACCCTTGGAACGAGTGAACTTGAGGCAAAAACAAAAAGAGCAGCAAAATTTGTCAGAGAAAACTTTTCTACAAAAAAGACCGCAGAAGAGTTAATGTCTGTTTATCAGGAGGTAGTATAAATGAGATTGCTTAAAGCGATAAGAGATAAATGCAATACTGTGATAGAAATCAGCTATTCGATAGGTCAATACTATGGCGAAGTGAAGAAGATAAAGGATGAAAATCGACAGAAGCTAATTTCAACTGTTAGGTGGTCAGATGCTCAGGAAAAGGAATTTGATCGATATTGGGAAACAAATTATGGCAAAAAAATATCATCTGAATGGCATAAATTGTACCAATCTTATACAGGAAAATTTAACGTGCGGTATTTCCCTGAATATTTGTTCTCTAGCAAGCTAGAACCTCTTCTGGACAAAAATCCGTATAATGACGCACTGGAAGATAAAAATCTTTTGCATATCTATACAGTGGGGGGGGGTAAGAACTCCACATATTTATTATTCGCGGTGTAATGGCATTTATAGAAATGCGGACTATAAAGCAATTAGTGAGGCAGAGTTTTTAAATGGATTGCGGGATATTGATGAGGTCGTTATAAAGCCTACCGTAGAAAGTGGATCGGGGCGGGGCGTTCGTTTTATTCGGCTTAAAAACGGCGTAGATGTTTTTGAAGGAGAAACATTAGAAGAGGTACTTCAAAAATACGGAAAAATGGATATAGCAATTCAAGAATGTGTAAAACCAGCAAACTGTTTAAAAGCTATCTATCCGTATGCAGTCAATACGTTTAGAATTATGACATACATATTAAACGGGGAAATCTATAATTGTCCAGTTGTTCTGCGTATCGGAAGAAATGGAAAGCGTTTGGATAATGCTCATGCAGGCGGAATGTTTATTGGAGTAGCTCCGAATGGTCAATTGGCAGAGTGTGCCTATTCAGAACAGGGTGAACGATTTATAAAACACCCGGATACGGATATAACTTTTGCGGATTGTAAGATAGAGAAGCTACCATTGCTGGTTGATACCTGTAAACAAATGCACGCAATTACGCCGCAACTTGGTGTGATCTCTTGGGATGTGACACTAAATGAAAATGATTGCGCGGAACTTTTGGAAATCAATACACGAGGTGGCGGCTCATGGCTACCACAAATGGCAAACGGTGAACCTCTGTTTGGCGAAAATACAGAAAAACTATTAGCTATGATAAAAAAATAAACCAAAATGGAAATGTTATGAAGATTGAAATAAAAAGAAGTTGTATAGAAGAAACCCTGCTTCTGGTTCTTTTTGGATTTTATGTGCTGATTGCGCATTGGATTTGGTTTGGTCGAGGAATACAGGAAACAGTAATGATTGCATTGTCGGTTCTTGTATTGCTAAAATCTATGCGATTAAGGTATATGTCAGTAAGAATGCTTTCTGATTTGATTCTGGCGGGGATATTGTTTGTGATATGCACAATCGGAATCCTTCAAGCTAAAACCAGACAATATTTGGTGGCAGATTTGAAAGCAATGCTGGGAGCAATAATTGTTTCAGGAGCCATTATTGTTTCTATAAAAAAGTTGACGACAAGCGGATACGATTTGATGGACTTTTTGTTCGTGTTCCTGAATCGCTTTTTTGTCTTAAATGATATTTTGATTGTTGTTCAGTATTTTGTTCCATATTTCCTTATGAACAGAAAAGCCATAGAAAGTGTGAATAACAGGGCGTATTTTGATCAGTTGACGGGTCTGTTGGGAATCAACGGTACAACCCGATGGGATATATGGAGTATTGCAATTCTAATTTTGAATTTTTATATTGCTTACAAAAGAAATGATGAACGAATCATAAAGTATAATGTTGGATTCTTTTTGGCCAGCATGGTTATTTGTATGATGAACTCGGCAAGAGCATTTTTGATTGCCGCCCCTATAACTGTTTTGATTTATCTGTTTTTAATCCGAAAAGTTGAGCTTACAAGTAGAATGAAGCAGGTCCTTGCAGTGTTTAGTGTTCTGATTGTAGGATTGATTGTATATTCGACTAATTCATATGTTAATGGCTTTGTGAATGATTTGATTAACGATAAATTTGCAATTTACCTAAGTGGCGACATCAACCACATGGTTGCAGCAAATGATGATCGTGCAGTTGCGACATATTTTGCAGTTGAAAACTGTGGGACATTTGGAGTTGGAATTGGCGCGGTTGCTATGAATTCGACAAACGCGCAGGTAAAGTATTTGGGACTAAATAGTGCATCTTCATATATTTATATGATTGGCGTTGTAGGATATTTTTTGTGGACATTATGTTTAGCACGCATCGGTATTCATAGTGATAAAGGAACGTTGAGAAAGACAGTATTGTACTTCTTATATTTGCTGCTTCTTAGCTATTTTCTTCCGATTTTTTCTGCAATCGCGCTTTTGCCGGCAATATGGTTTATCTTCTATATTTTTGAATTGGAACAATCACAGAAGGGAAGTGAATACAAATGAAGGTTGGAATTCTTACAATATATGGTGGATCGAATTTCGGCAATAAACTTCAAAATTATGCACTTCAACAGTTTCTGAAAAGCGAAAATATCGAATCAGAAACGATTCGATATACAGTCTCACTTGGAAAAAAGAAATTGACTAAAAAAGAAAAAATAAAACTTTTAAAGAAAAAATATTTCAGTCAGGGGCTTTTAGAAACGTTCTGGAATATGAAATTGATTGCTGGTGCGAAATTTCATAAGGAAGAACTTGATCAAAAAGCAAAAGAGAGAAATTGCAAGTTTGAACATTTTGAGAAACAAAATATTGCTTTGTCGGATTTGGTTATCCAGAATAGAGATGAACTTCGAGATTACTGCAGTAAATACGATGCAGTGATTGTGGGGAGCGATCAAGTGTGGAATCCATATTGGCAGGGCAGTTTAGACGAATTCTTTTTAGATTTTGTTCCAAAGCAGAAGAGAATTGCGTATGCGCCCAGCATTGGCGTTTCTGCTATTCCAGAAGAACAACAAGAACGCTTCAAGACAAGATTAAATGGGTTTAGTCGGCTTTCGTGTAGGGAAATTCAAGGATGCAACCTTATTGAAAGTTTTACAAATAATGAGTGTAAGCATGTTTGTGACCCAGTATTTCTCTTGTCTCCTGAACAGTGGAAAGATAAGGCGCATCCCATCGAAGGAAAATATATTGTGACATATTTTCTGGGAGGGCAGTCAAGAGAGGTACATCAAGAAGTTAAACGGTATGCAAAGGAAAATCACTGTAAAATCATTGACCTTTGGAGTGAAAAAGACTTCACGTCCAGTTATGCCGGTGTGGAAGAATTCTTAAACTACATTGCAGGAGCGAAAATGTTCTTCACGGATTCTTTCCATGGCTGTGCATTTGCGATTTTATTAAATACGCAATTTGTTATTTGTGAGCGAAAAGTTGTGGATGCTAAACAGAAAATGAATTCAAGGCTTGATTCTTTGATGGAAATATTAAGTATAAAGGAAAGAAAACTCGAGGAATTTAGACGTGTCCCAACAACAATTAATTATGATGAGATTCATACAAGGCTGTTGCCTTGGGTAGAACAATCACGTGAATACCTTCGTGATTGTTTAGCAGATGCACAATAGTAGAAAGGAAAATAAAACGGCTGCATGAATATAGTAGTTCAAAAATATAAATCATTGCCTGTACAGGTTCGGGCATCTGCGTGGTTCTTGATTTGCTCATTCTTACAAAAGGGCATTTCAATGATAACAACTCCTATATTTACACGTCTTTTAACAACGCAGGAGTATGGCGAGTTTAATGTTTTTAATTCGTGGCTGAGTATTGTCACGGTATTTGTTACGCTTAATCTGTATAATGGTGTGTTTACGCGCGGGTTAGTTAAATATGAGGAAGATAGGGATCGCTATGCGTCAGCCCTACAAGGAATGTGTACGCTTTGTATTCTTATTGGTTTTGCAATTTATGGCGTAGCACATGACTTTTGGAATCATTTTTTTGAAATGACAACGACACAGGCGTTGTTGATGTTCATTATGATTTGGGCGACGGCTGTGTTCAATTTCTGGTCGGTCTCTCAACGAGTGGATTTCAAGTATAGAGCACTTGTTATCATTACTTTGATTTCGTCCATTGCAAAACCGGTGTTGGGCATTATTTTGGTTCGCCTTGCTGATGATAAAGTAACCGCGCGCATTTTGGGATTAGCTTTGGTTGAAGTTGTTACATGTACGGGATTGTTCGTGGCACAGCTTCGCCGCGGAAAAACTCTGTATGTGAAAAAATACTGGGTTCATGCACTGCACTTCAATTTGCCATTGATTCCTCATTATCTGTCGCAAACCGTATTGAATAGCTCGGACCGGATTATGATTCAGAAAATGGTTAGTGCAGATGCAGCAGGCATTTACAGCTTGGCCTATTCCATTTCCCAAATCATGACGATTTTTAATACTGCGTTGTTAAAAACAATAGAGCCGTGGCTGTATAAAAAAATGAAAGCAAATCGGACACAGGACATTGGAAGAGTTGCATATCTGTCCTTGGGCTTGGTTGCAGCGGTCAATCTGATTCTGATAGTACTTGCGCCGGAGGCGGTAGCAATTTTTGCTCCGGTTCAATATCACGAAGCAATTTGGGTGATACCACCTGTGGCAATGGGCGTTTACTTCATGTTTGCGTATACATTCTTTGCGGTTATAGAGTTCTATTTTGAAAAAACAAAATACGTGACATATGCAACTATGTCCGGGGCAGTGTTGAATATCATTCTTAATTATATTTGCATCAAACTTTTCGGCTACATGGCCGCAGGATATACGACGCTGGTTTGCTATATGCTATATACAGTAGCACACTATTGTTTTGCACAAAAAATCTGTAATGAAGAAATGAACGGTGTGCGAATCTATAATTTAAAGACATTGTTGACAATAACGGGGGCTTTCATGATTAGTGGTTTCTTGCTGATGATGACATATAATGCGCCTGTTATCCGATATGGTTTACTGGTGATAGCCGGCGTCCTTGCAGTATTGAATAGAAATAAGATCATTGCATTGCTGAAGAGCCTGATTGCAATGAAGAAAGCATAAGGAGGTTCACATGAACGGACGATATACCAACGAGCGCAATATCCAGATGGTTATTGCGTTGATGAAAGCGCATAACATTCATAAGGTTGTTGCCAGCCCCGGAACGACGAACATCACTTTTGTGGCAAGTATTCAGGACGATCCTTTTTTTGAAATTTATTCTTCGGTTGATGAACGGTCAGCTGCGTATATTGCGTGTGGTCTTTCCGAAGAAAGTGGTGAAGCAGTTGCTTTGACTTGTACGGGCGCAACAGCAAGTCGAAATTATCTTTCTGGGCTGACGGAGGCATATTATCGCAAGCTGCCGATTTTGGCAATTACGTCAACTCAGCACGTAGGGCGCATTGGACAGAATATTGCACAGGTAATTGATCGAACTGAAATCCAGAACGATGTGGCAAAGCTGAGTGTTCAGATTCCGGCAATCCACGATGCAGAGGATGAATGGGCCTATAATGTCATGCTGAACAAAGCAATGCTCGAACTGACGCACAATGGTGGCGGCCCCGTACATATCAATCTGACAACAACATACAGCAAAACGTATGATGTTGAGAAACTCCCGGAGGAACGAGTGATTCGCCGCTACTGTATGGGTGATACTTTGCCGGAGATTCCTTCTGGCAAGGTAGGCATCATTGTAGGCGCACACAAGAAGTGGACAAATGCTCAGATTGATGCACTGGAAGCGTTCTGCGCTGCATATGGTGCGGTTGTTTTCTGCGACCATACATCGAACTATCTCGGTAAATATGCGGTACATCCTAGTTTGGTATGCTCTCAAAAGCAGTATAATTCACCCTGCAAGCAGCTTGATCTGCTGATTGATATTGGCGATATTACGGGTGCTGCGATGGCTATGCACCCCAAGACCGTTTGGCGTGTAAACCCGGATGGCGAGGTCCGTGACACTTACCGCAAACTGTCGAATGTGTTCCAGATGGAAGAAAGTGCATTTTTTACAGTATATGCTGCCAAGACTTCGGCCAAGAGAGATGAAAGTTATCTTAATGCTTGGAAAGCAGAATGCAAGAAGATTGCAGAAAAAATTCCGGAACTGCCGTTGAGCAACGCATGGGTTGCAAAGACGACTTCTGCATTGCTGCCCAAAGATGCAGTATTGCATTTTGGCATCCTAAACTCTCTGCGTTCGTGGAATTTCTTTGAAATCGGAACGCCTTATACCGCGTTCTCTAATACGGGTGGCTTTGGCATAGATGGCTGCGTTTCGTCGTTGGTGGGTGGCGCATTGGCTGACCCGAAACACCTTCATTTTGGCTTCGTAGGCGATTTGGCGATGTTCTATGACTTGAACAGTCTGGGAAATCGTCACGTAACTACAACAATCCGGCTGCTGGTAGTAAATAATGGCCGTGGTCAGGAGTTCCGTAACTACAACCATCCGGCTGCTGCCTTCGGCGAGCAGTCGGATGGTTACATCGCTGCCGCGGGCCATTACGGAAAACAATCGCATGAATTACTGAAACACTATGCGGAAGATTTAGGTTTTACATATCTTGCGGCAAGCAATAAAGAAGAATTTTTGCAGAACGTGAAAGTATTTACGGATGCAAGAATGACTGATAAGCCGATTCTTTTTGAGGTGTTCACCGATACGGAAGATGAAAATGCCGCACTAAAAGCAATGCACACGATTGAGAGCGATGCGACCGGAACTGCAAAAAAACTGGCCAAGGAAGTTCTGGGGGATAAAGGTTTTCAAGCATTGAAGAACCTGATTAAAAAATAAGGAGAAACGCATGAAACCGCAAAAGAAGATCAAGGCATGGATTCATAAAATCATTATGATGACAAAAGAAGAAAAAATCCAGCCGATTATTGTTCCTACGGATAAAGAAAAGCTGCTCGATGGAAAAGTGGCACTGATTACAGGTGGAAGCAGCGGCATCGGCTTGGCGATTGCAAAAGCATTTATGGATAGTGGTGCAAAAGTAATTATCGCAGGAACGAATGAAACTAAACTTCTCTCCGCTTTGGAAGGGCTAGAAAAGCGGGGGGGGGGAGACGACCTCTAAGGGCTTGATTATCAATGTCCGAGATGTGGAAACGCTGCCAGATAAGGTAAAAGAAGCTGCTGCGTTGTTTGAGGAAAATCGAATTGATATATTGGTTAATTCCGCAGGCGTTGTTACGAAGCACAACTTCTGGGATACGGACGAAACGGAATACGATTCGATTATGGAAACCAATGCAAAAGGCACCTTTTTCATGAGTCAGGCAGTTGGAAAACTTATGGTAGAGAAGGGCATCAAAGGTCATATATTGAATGTAACATCTTCGTCAGCACTTCGCCCGGCGTGGACTCCTTATCAAATGTCAAAATGGGCAGTAAAAGGACTGACATTAGGTTTGGCAGATATGATGATTCCGCATGGCATTGTTGTTAATGCGATTGCGCCGGGGCCGACTGCAACACCTATGCTTGGAAAAGAAGCAGGTGACAACATTTACGAACCGTACACTCCCAGCAGACGGTATGCAATGCCAGAGGAACTTGCATCGCTGGCAGTATTTATGGTGAGTGGTGCGGGTGACATGATCGTAGGTGATACGTTTTATATGACGGGTGGTAGCGGTACGATTACGCTTCATCACTAAATTACTTCATAGCCTGTTTCTCTGCCTTGGAAAAGGATGAAACAGATGAAAATACTTGTACTTGGCGGAACGGGCGCAATGGGAAAACCTGTTGTGAAAATTCTTGGAGCGAGAGGGCATCGAGTAGATGTTACGACCCGAAAAGCAAGAAACGATGAAGGCGATAATATTCATTATGTTGTTGGAAATGCACATGATATGGCATTTCTGGAAAACATTCTGAATGAAAAGTATGATGCGATTCTCGATTTTATGGTCTACAAACCGGAAGAATTTAGAGATAGGTATATAAAATTCCTTGAAAATACAAGTCAGTACGTTTTTTTGAGTTCGGCGCGAGTTTATGCGGATTCTCCTGATGCGTTGATTGAGGAATCGTCAAAAAGATTATTGGACATTTCTAAAGATCAGGAGTTCCTGCAAACAAATGAATACAGCCTTGCAAAAGCAAGAGAAGAAAATCTTCTCTTAAAATCAGATAGCCGGAATTGGACGATTATCCGTCCATATATTACCTATTATGATGAGCGGCTGCAGCTTGGCGTTTTTGAAAAAGAAACGTGGCTGCGCCGTGCTTTAGCAGGAAAGAAAATTGTGTTTAGCCGAAATATTGCTGAAAAATACACAACCTTGACCTATGGATATGATGTTGCGCTGCGTATTGCAGATTTGATAGGCAACCCCAAAGCAGTCGGACAGGTGTATCAGATCGCAACGGGAAAATATATCAAGTGGAAGGATGTACTTGCTGTTTATTTGGACACACTTGAAAAGGAACTTGGTAAGCGACCAGAAGTTTTTATGACGGAACAATGTGACCCATTTACCGAGAAAAACAATCAGTACCAGGTTCACTGTGACCGCGAGTATAACAGAAAGTTCAGTGATGCAAAGATTCAGCAGGATACAAAGGAAACAGAACCGTTTATGCCAGCGGAAAAGGGATTGAAGATGTGCTTACAGAATTTTCTGGCTGGTGAAAGACAATTTACCGCGCCTGTAAATTGGAAGAGAGAAGGTGCTATGGATAAAATCAGTGGAGATAGAACACCGCTGAAAAAGATTCCGGGCATGAAAAATAAAGTAAAGTATGTAGTATACCGATACATGAAGTGATAATTAGAAAGTAGCAGCCTCAAACAAGATAAAGGATATGCCATGAAAGGAAATTGATAAATGATTAAGTCGAGATATTGGCAGGCAGTAAGAGGTGTTTGTATTCTTGCTGTAATTATGATCCATTGCCCAGTAGGGCAGAATGGACTAGATCAAATAGTATGGTTGGCGTTAAGACAGCTTATCAATTTCCCTGTTGCAATATTTATTTTTATGGCAGGATATTTTATAAAGCCTGTATTTCTTTAAATGCTTTAAATTTGAGTTTGATATATATGCTGCGTGTCTGAT
>OGXC01000518.1_pt1 | contig 32721 bp, 15 predicted proteins | sample 1576201 | NCBI WGS metagenome assembly OGXC01 (sample SAMEA3541562, study PRJEB24748) | human gut metagenome | biome: human gut; feature: human-associated habitat; material: faeces | place: China | collected 2012 | reverse complement strand
ATTCATAATTTTTCAATCCCCAGTCCGGAGCTATTAATAAATCTTTAGGAGATTGGGAAACAAAACGTTCCACAACCATATCGGGACGGAGATGTTCTACATAATCAATCACCAGATCAATATATTCCTCAACCTCGTTAAACAAATGAAAGCCAGCAGGAGTTACGTCATACTCATGCGCCATTCGCGTACCACGGATCAACTGTAACTGATGGATTTTAAGTGTAGCTAAAGGCAGATCGGAAAGAATTTCGGCATGTGCCACCATTGTATCATGTGTTTCTCCCGGAAGTCCGAGGATGATATGTCCACCTGTCAGGATACCACAGGCCGCTGTCTGACACACAGCTTCTACTGTATCTGCATAAGTATGCCCCCGATTGATGCGTTTTAAGGTTTCATCACAAGTGCTTTCGATCCCATATTCTACCATGAGAAACGTATGTTTGTTCAAATCTTCCAGATAACGCAACAAACTTTCCGGCATACAATCGGGACGCGTACCAATCACCAGCCCGACTACCCCATCCACCGCCAATGCTTCCTCATACTTACGCTTCAAGCCTTCCAACTCCGCATATGTATTGGTGTAGGCCTGAAAATAGGCCAAATATTTCATTTCCGGATATTTATGGGCAAAAAAGCATTTACCTTCTTCCAATTGAATAGCAATAGATTTCTCTGTCCGACAATAATCCGGATTAAAAGTCTGGTTATTGCAGTAAGTACATCCACCCCACCCTTTTGTACCATCACGATTGGGGCAAGTGAAACCTGCATTCAATGAAATCTTTTGTACTTTGTAAGGAAAATATTTCCGCAAAAAAGTAGGGAAATCATTATATAATAGCTGTGTAGACATATTCATTCACTTCATTCTTTATTTTACCTACAAACATAAGCAAAATCAACGAGTTACGGAAAGTTGGCACAAAATATCTTCAATATATTAAAAATTTCATAAATACCATAAGATAAATTAATAAATATTGCAATTCGAAAAACTATTTAATTAGCTTTGCTATGATTTTAGGCATTGGCAGGAGGATACTTGTGAAAGTCTTGTGCAATTATTCCCCAATTATGATTTCATCTCACCATACCCCATGCAACTCTTGTCAATAAAATTATCCTCTTTATATTCTGAATAAGATTATAAAGAGGATTTTTTTTACGAATATTATTCATTTCACTTTTCCAAAACAAAGAAGCGAGACCAATACTATATAGTAAGAAGAGGAAAAAATAAGCAAAAACGAGTATAATTTGTTCAAACCACTTATCGAACTTTCTATTCTGCATTGTTTTATCTATTTTTGCTATAAACATTAAAGCAACTACTATGAAACGGCTCCATACTTTATTTCTTTTTCTAACAATAGCGATCACTCTAATTGCTCAACCGATCTGCCAGGTGAAACATTTTTCGGTGAGTGACGGCCTTGCCCAAGGAGTAGTAATGAACATATTGCAAGATCAGAAAGGACTCATCTGGTTTAGTACCTGGAATGGGCTTAACAAGTTTGACGGCTACACGTTTAAAACTTACAAAACTTCACAAGAGAGTAAATACGCATTCGGAAGTAATCGTATGGGAACTATTTCTGAAAGCAAATACGGAGATATATGGTGCCCCACTTACGATGGGCAAGCTTGCCTTTTTGATGTAGAGTCCGAGAAGTTTATTGATGTGCTTCAACCTATCGAGCTTTCCACGAAACAAACTAATTATGTTACACGTATCTATTCATTGGAGAAAGGGATTGCCTGGATTCTCTGTGAAAACGGATATGCCTTCAGAGTAGACGAACAACTATGTAAAAAGGGAGAAGGTATCACACTTTATGCACCTTCGAATCACAACCTGAAAGGTGACCAGATATTTAACGTTTACCAAGACTCTGAAGAAGATGAATGGATATTGACGGACAAAGGCGTTTCCATCATAGGAAAGAAAACGTTGGATACCGACTTTCCTTTTCAATTTATCACTCAAATAAAAGAAAGTATCTATCTGATCGCAGAGAATGATAAGTTAGCCAAGTATGATTTTCATACTAAAAAGCTGAAATTCGTAGATATTCCTTATCCGCACGATAAGATAAACAATGTTACTACGATAGGGAAAGATATGTTGGCATTGGGAACAGACAATGGACTGATATTGTATTCTATTCCCCAAAACAGTTTCCAGCAAATCGATATCCGCACCGCTACACAGACTTCTAACTTTGTAGAATCCGTCTATCAGGATTGTCAAGGAGAGATCTGGATCTTTTCAAAAGATCCTGGTATCGTCCGTCTTAATCTAGCGACCAATGAGAAAGAACATCTGTTCACTCCCAAAGATGAAATTATCAAGCATGGACGCAAAAGTCGCAAACTTATATTTGAAGATAATGCCAACAACTTATGGCTACTCCCCACGGAAGGAAACTTCTGCTATTACGACAGAAAAGAAAAAACTCTCAAACCGCTTCTTACAGACATCAATAATCCCAAATCCATTTTCAGCCCGTTAGTCAGGTATTATACATTGGATAATCAGGGAAACTGCTGGTTTGCGACAGCACGCGGCGTAGAAAAGTTATGTTTCTTTCCACAAAGTTATCAATTCAATTTGACTGATTACGAGGCAGAAACACGGGCATTCCTGCAAGACAGTCATAATCGCCTTTGGACCGCATCGAAGTCTAATTATATTCAAATATTTGCACCGGATGGCAGCCTGGTGGGATATTTATCCAAACAAGGAAATATCACAAAAGAAAAGCAAGCTTTTTTTAATGGGGTATATTCTATTCTGGAAGATAAAGAAGGAAATATCTGGTTGGGGACAAAAGATATCGGTCTCTTCCAACTAAAAAGCACAGGAGTTTCCCCAAAAATAGGAGTAAACCAAAAAGCAAGAGAAAATCATTACTCCATTCACCATTTTGAGCACCAGCCCAATGATCCTTACAGTTTAAGCAGCAATAGCATTTATACAATCTTTCAGGATAGTCGCAATAATATCTGGGTGGGGTGTTATGGAGGCGGGTTAAATTTGCTGACACAAACAAAAGATGGAAAAACCTCATTTATCCATAGCAATAATGAATTAAGAAACTACCCCATAGCTTACGGAATGAAAGTACGTAATATCACCGAAGCTCCGGGAGGAGTCATTCTAGTGGGAACGACTAATGGATTGCTTACATTCTCGAACAACTTCGAACGGCTGGAAGAGATTAAATTCTACCGGAATATCCGCAGACCGGGAGATAAAAACAGTCTTAATGCCAACGATATCATGCACATTTATACAGACAAAAATAAAACCACTTATGTGATTAGTTTTACCGGAGGCGTAAACAAAGTGATATCTCCCAACTTGCTTAGCGAGAATATCCAATTCAAGAACTATGACAAGAACGACGGATTGGCTTCCGACTTGGCACTATCGATGATTGAAGATGCGCAGAATCAATTATGGGTTGTTTCGGAAATTGCTCTTTCCAAATTCAATCCTGTCAAAGAAACATTTGAGAATTATGAATTGAGTTCCATCTACCAGGAGTTCAACTTCTCCGAAGCTCTTCCTATTATCAATGCCCGCAATCAAATTGTGTTGGGAACTGACAAAGGTTTTCTGGAAGTTTCTCCGGAGAAGATGCGGAAGAGTGGCTATGTCCCTCCTATTGTTTTTACCGGACTTAAGATTCAAGGACATTCCACCGCTCATTCCATCGACAATCTGAAAGAACTGGAGCTGGAGCCATCACAAAGGAATGTTACTTTCCAGTTTGCTGCACTTGATTACGTCAATCCGAAAGGGATTCTATATGCCTATCGCCTGCAAGGGCTAGAGGAGGAATGGAATGAAGCTGACAATAACCGTTCTGCAAGTTACATCAATTTGCCTGCCGGCAAGTACCAGTTGCAGATAAAATCTACAAACAGTGACGGAGTTTGGGTAGACAATGTACGGACTCTGCAAATACATGTACTCCCCACCTTTTGGGAAACATATTGGGCATGGTTGCTCTATTTCATTCTGTTTATACTCTTCACGGCGAGTATCGTATATGTGTTGTTTTACATCTACCGGTTACGCCACAGAGTAGATATGGAGCAACAATTGGCAAATATCAAACTACGATTCTTTACTGATATATCTCATGAGTTACGCACTCCGCTGACATTAATCAGCAGCCCTGTAACGGAGGTGTTGGAGAATGAACCTCTTTCTCCTTCCGCCCGTGAACACTTGACTCTGGTACATCAGAATACAGAACGCATGCTCCGGCTGATGAATCAGATTCTGGATTTTCGCAAGATTCAGAATCAAAAGATGAAACTATTGATTGAAGAGACCGATTTGATTCCACTTTTGCAAAAGGTGATGAGTAGCTTTAAATCGATAGCCGAAGAAAAGAATATAAACTATCAGTTGACCTCTACCATCCAATCGGTGTATAGCTGGGTGGACAGAGATAAATTTGAAAAGATATTTTTCAATCTGCTTTCCAACGCGTTCAAGTACACACCTGCCGATAAATCAATAACGGTCAATATGACGACGAAAGAAAAGACGATAGAGATAGAGGTGGCAGACGAAGGAATCGGAATTGCAGTAGAAAAGCAACATTCTTTGTTCCAACGTTTCGAATCATTGGTCAAACAGAATATTCTGCAACCTTCTTCCGGCATCGGATTATCTTTGGTGAAAGAGATGGTGGAAATGCATCATGGCACTATTACAGTGGACAGTCAGCCGGGAGTAGGCAGTCGTTTCACGGTAAGTTTGCCTTTACAACGGGAGGTTTTCGAAGAAGATGTGCAGGTAGAGTTTATACTGAACGACAGCCAAAGTTCAACGCCTCATCCGGTTGATAGCATGAAAGCACCGGAAGAGATGGAGGAAAAAGAAGACCTTGAGAATCATTCGGATGGCTTCTCCATACTGGTGGTAGAAGATAATGAAGAGTTGAAAGCTTTTCTGAAGAACATTCTATCGGAGAACTACACAGTGATAACCGCTTCCAACGGTGAAGAAGGATTGCAGCATGCTGTTGACGATTTGCCGGACCTGATTATCAGTGATGTCATGATGCCTGTGATGGATGGTTTAGAGATGATAAGGCAAATCAAAGAGAACAATAATATTTGCCATATCCCCATCATTGTGTTATCAGCGAAGGCTTCTTTGGACGATCGCATCGCCGGATTGGAACAAGGTATTGACGATTACATCACCAAACCTTTCAGTGCCACTTATCTAAAAACCCGTATCGCTTCCCTGCTACGCCAGCGCAAAGCATTGCAGGAAATTTATATGAACAGGCTGATGGAAGGAAAGACTGCCTCTTCTCCAGATCTTCTCACTCCTTCGCAACCGCAAATTACTCCGTACGACGAGCAATTTATGGAGAAAGTAATGGCATACATGGAAGAGCAGATGGACAATGCCGAACTAACCATTGACCAGTTTGCAGAACAGCTGATGCTTAGCCGTACCATCTTCTACCGGAAATTAAAATCAATCGTCGGACTGACGCCTGTGGACTTTATACGGGAAATACGTATCAAACGTGCCGTCCAATTGATTGACAGCGACGAATACAACTTCTCGCAGGTAGCATATATGACGGGGTTCAACGATCCGAAGTATTTCAGCAAATGCTTCAAGAAAGTGATAGGAATTACGCCATCAGAATACAAAGAGAGGAAAAAGTGAAGAATTCCTCCTTTTCTACCGGATAATCCCCACAAAAATAATGAAAAGCGCGTACTATTGCAGTCTCAAATCTAAAAACCAAAAGAACTAGAAAATGAAAAAGCAATGGATCATTGCCTGTCTTATCGGAATTCAAGGGGTAAATGTACAGGCACAACAACCCAGCAAGTATCCCTATCAGGACACAAAGCTGACTGCGGAACAACGGGCGGACGATTTACTTCAACGCCTCACATTAGAAGAAAAAGTAGCGTTGATGCAAAACAATTCCCCGGCTATTCCCCGGCTTGGCATTAAGCCGTATGAATGGTGGAACGAGGCTCTTCATGGCGTTGCCCGTGCCGGACTGGCTACTGTTTTTCCGCAAGCCATAGGTATGGCAGCTTCTTTCAACGACGAATTACTATATGAAGTCTTTGATGCCGTATCCGACGAAGCACGTGCCAAGAACCGTCGGTTCAATGAAAGAGGACAGTATAAACGTTATCAGGGATTGACCATGTGGACTCCCAACGTCAATATATTCCGCGACCCTCGCTGGGGACGGGGACAGGAAACATACGGCGAAGACCCTTATTTGAGCGGACGCATGGGAATGGCAGTCGTCAGAGGTCTGCAAGGACCGGAAGATGCCGAATATGACAAACTTCACGCCTGCGCCAAACACTTTGCCGTCCACTCGGGACCGGAATGGAACCGCCACAGCTTCAATGCAGAAAACATTGCTCCCAGAGATTTATGGGAAACTTACCTTCCAGCTTTCAAAGAACTGGTACAAAAGGCAGGAGTAAAAGAAGTGATGTGCGCTTACAACCGTTTTGAGGGCGATCCCTGCTGTGGCAGCAATCGACTGTTAACCCAAATTCTCCGTAACGATTGGGGATTCAAGGGAATCGTAGTAACCGACTGCGGAGCAATCGGAGATTTCTTCCAACGCAAAAAACATGAAACGCATCCCGATGCCGCCCACGCTTCCGCCGACGCCGTTTTAAACGGAACAGACCTCGAATGTGGCGGTAACTTCAAAAGTATCACCGATGCCGTGAAAAAAGGTCTGATTTCGGAAGAAAAAATCAACACATCAGTCAAAAGATTGCTGAAAGCCCGCTTCGAACTGGGAGAAATGAATCCGACTCATCCGTGGAGTAACATTCCTTATTCTGTTATCGACTGCCCCAAGCATAAAGAACTGGCACTAAAAATGGCGCATGAAAGTCTGGTATTGCTTCAAAACAAGAACAATATCCTTCCATTAAACCGTCAAATGAAAGTCGCAGTGATCGGCCCCAACGCCAACGACTCGGTGATGCAATGGGGTAATTACAACGGTTTCCCTTCACACACCGTAACTTTACTGGAAGGAATACGCGCCAAACTTCCCGACGCACAAATCATCTACGAACCAGTGTGCGGATATACAAACGACACTACTTTGCATAGCTTGTTCAACCAGTGCAGCATCGACGGAAAGGCCGGATTCAACGCCACTTACTGGAATAACCGCGAATATAAAGGTAAGATTGCCGCAACCGACCGTCTGACTACTCCTTTCCATTTCAGCGCAGAAGGTTCTACCGTATTTGCTCCGGGTGTGGGATTGAAGAATTTCACCGCCATCTATCGTTCTACTTTTCGTCCAACGGATTCCGGCGCCGCCACTTTCCGCGTGATGACTAACGGAGGAGTTACTTTATTCCTCAACGGCAAGCAGATAGCGGAAGCAACCAATATCAAGAATCACACCAACCTGTATTCGTTCAATTATGAAGCAGGAAAGAGTTATGATATTAAATTGCATTTTATTCAGGTAAAAGACAACCCTACACTTCATTTCGATCTGGCTAAACAGACTCCAATGGATGCGCGTGAAGTCCTAAACAAGTTGAAAAATGCAGATGTAGTCATCTTCGCCGGAGGTATCTCTCCCCTGTTGGAAGGAGAATCGATGCGAGTATCTGATCCCGGATTCAAAGGTGGCGACCGTACGGAAATCGAATTGCCCGCCATCCAGCGCGAAGTGCTCGCTCTATTGAAAAAGAATGGAAAGAAAACTGTTTTTGTCAATTTCTCCGGTTCGGCGATGGCCATTGTGCCCGAAGCACAGAATTGCGACGCTATCCTGCAAGCATGGTATCCCGGACAGGCAGGTGGAACAGCCGTTGCCGATGTTCTTTTCGGAGATTACAATCCTGCCGGACGTCTACCTATCACCTTCTATAAAAGCATACAACAATTACCGGATTATGAAGATTATTCGATGAAAGGACGTACTTATCGTTTTATGACAGAAACTCCCCTTTATCCATTCGGCTACGGTTTAAGTTATACCCGTTTCTCTTATGGAAAAGCTACCCTGAACCAATCGAAGCTAGCCAAAGGCGAAAAAGCGATCCTTACTATCCCGGTAAGTAATGTCGGACAGAGAGACGGTGAAGAAGTGGTGCAAGTGTATATCTGCCGTCCTGACGACAAAGGAGGTCCACAAAAAACTCTTCGTGGTTTCCAACGGGTCAACATTGCTAAAGGTAAGACGCAGAATGTCAATATAGAGCTTCCTTACGATTCTTTCGAATGGTTTGATACCGCAACCAATACCATACGTCCTTTAAACGGAACATATAAGATACTTTACGGAAACAGTTCAAATGAAAATGACTTGCAAACGTGCAGTATTCAGATTCAATAGGTAATACCATTCCATATATAATTTGAGGCTAAGTTGAACTTAGGCTACATTGAGAATTTATAAAAAATGGTTTTTATTGTCAGGCCAAGAGCTATGGCTTCATAAAGTAATTGTTTTCAAGCTATTACGCACTGACAATAGAAGCTGACAATAGGCTGACAATAAAGATTTCCGTCTTTTATTGTCAGCCTATTATTGTTTAAAACTACACTATGGAGCTATTATCCCTTATTTACCAAGCCTGCATTATTCCGCTAAGACACCGTTATTGTTCAACCAGGGTGCCGCTATTGTTCTCCTAAAGCACCGATATTGCTAATTCTCCACAGCCGTGACGAGATCTCTCCACGGCTGTGGTAGGATCTTCCCACAGCCGTGAGAAGATATTACCACGACCGTGGGAAGGTAAAGATAGCGGCACCTTTGCCCAACTATACAGGCACACTAACCAAACGATACAAGCATACTTGCTCAACTGTACAAGCATATTAATGCAGCTACATCAAAACCTTGAAACAATAATTCCAAGATGTCCGCATAACTATATCGGTATATTAATAAATGATATGAGAGTATCAATGAACGATATAGGCATATTGATACAGCCCCATCAGCCTATCAATACTATAATGTACGAATGGACAGACTTGTATCCTTACTTGCCAAACAATAAAAAACAGGCTGACAATAGAATACTCAATTCTTATTGTCAGCCTATTGTCAGCTTCTATTGTCAGCATGTATTATACTGTAATTCATATCTTTAACTGCCGTCCTGACAGATTGACAATAAAAACAGTATAAAAACAATTAGTATAGTTAGTTTTTGGTCAGCAACCGCTTCTCCGAAATGGTTCCCAACTCTTTTCCGTTAATGGTGATACCCGTTGTATTTTCTATCTGTATCATAGATTGATCGGGAGTGTCAATTTCCACATTCTCAATGTTGAGCTTTGCCACTTTATTCACTACAATACCCTCTTTAGCACCTGTAACCACCATATTCTTGATGGAAATATTCTCAATCGGCATTTCGGGAAGTCCGTTCAGATACGCTGCCCGTCCTGCTCCCCTGCAAAACACATCCGAGATATAGATGTTTCTGAAAGCAGGCGTCTCCTCACTCACACTCGGAACCGGTTCACCGGGAGCACTTTTGGCCGCGTAATACAAGTCGGCAATCAAAGCATCATTAGGAATATCAATCATATTTATATTATTGATATAAATATTCTCCACAACACCACCGCGTCCACGGGCACTTTTAAACCGTAAGCCGACATCCGTACCGATAAAAGAACATTCGGACACATACACGTTTTTCACACCACCGGACATCTCACTGCCAATCACAAATCCGCCATGGCCATGCAAAACGGTGTTGTTTCTCACGATTATATTCTCACAAGGTTCGCCCCTTCTGCGGCCATCCTCGTCTTTGCCCGACTTCAGACAGATAGCATCATCCCCCGCATCAAAGAAACAGTTGGCAATCAATACATTCTTACATGATTCCACATCCAGCGCGTCACCGTTTTGTGAATACCAGGGATTAAATACCTTTACATCATTCAATATCAAAGATTCGCACGACAAGGGATGCAGACACCAACTCGGAGAGTTTTTGAAGGTCACACCTTCCAGAAGAATCTTTTTGCTCTTCACGATACTTAGCAATACGGGACGCAACCAACTCTTCATATCTTCCCATTCTTCACGCGTGATTTCAGTCTGTCGATCTCCGCTGCCGGCCATGAGAACAGAGGCTTTCAGCGCTCCTTCATTAGGATACCACACCTTTCCGTTCTCATCCACCTTGCCGCCGGAATTCACCAGATTCTTCCATTGCCTGTCCGTCATCTTATCCTTCTTCACAGGACGCCATCTGTCTCCTGCTCCATCGAAAACTCCATAACCGGTGATGGCTATGTTCTCCGCATTCATTGCCGAGATAGGCGACTGGCAACGTTTGGCATCCAGTCCCTCAAACGAAGTGGTGATGATCGGATATAATGAAGTATCACTACTAAATACAATCAACGCATTCTTTTCCGCATGCAAATTGACGTTACTCTGCAAAACAATAGGTCCTGTCAACCACAAGCCTTCCGGAATGACTACCTTGCCACCTCCCTTATCATGCACCGCTTTGATTGCATTATTAATAGCCTCCGTATTCAACGTCACGCCATCACTTTTTGCTCCGAAATCGCAAATGTTCACCTGATAATCGGGAAAAGAAGGTTGCTCTACTTCAGGCATCGAGAAGGGAAGGTTTTTATATACATCCCCCCACTTGTTTCCCTCACATTTAGAATTTGAACAGCTCTGTCCTAACACAACAGAGAAAAGGATAATCAGAAGCGTTCTCATTTTTTCTTCAAATAATCTATTCATTTTTTCAGCCTGATTTTAATTACGAATACATGGTTGCATGACGTAACAACTATTTCCATTTTCCTTTAGAAGCAAGATGCTCACTTCTAAAAGGAAAATGGTGATACATAAATATTTATATTAAGGAATCCAACGGGTGTCACCCACACGATTGATTACAATTGGTGAAGAAGCATCCTTGATTGTCAAATCCCCATTCGCAGGATCGACAAACAAATCGGCAGCACTGACACCCAACTCCGTCGCACGAAGGTTACTACCTCCCAAAGCGTAATCGGTAGTAATATAATTGTCAGAGAAAGTAGTTGTCGTGTTTGCACCAAGAGAGTAAGCCTGTCCACAAGGTGATGCCAACAGGAATTTCTCCATAATCAGCTCTGAACCCACGGCAGCCGGCATATTAATCATCATGCTGTTTATACAGAAATCATAAACAGTCACATTCTTATATTCCAGATGAATAGGCGTACTCATGTCACGCGCCCAGAATAAGTTACCGAAACTTCCCGTACCTGCCGGTAATCCCTGATGATCTCTGCTAAACGTACAATTTCTAAATATCGCTCTGTCCATCGTATCGTTGCCTGCTCCCGAACCTAAATAGATCGTACCATACGTACCTCCGGCACGTGCTCCACATAAATCCAACGTACAATCTTCCATCGAGAAATCCATTATATACTTCCGGTTAGAGCCCTGATGGCGCCAGAAGCCACGATTCAGTCCGGTGAATGTGCAGTTAAAGAAGCTAATATTTTCCAATGTATAAGAATTACCGCAATTAAAGAAGTAATTGTCAAGCACTTCCTGTTTGAATTTGATATTCTCAAATTCAAGACTGGCAATATAAGACCCGGAAGCAATTCTCCACGAACTTGTCAATACAACCTCTGCCATTTCACCTTCGGTGCTACCTACCAGTTTAAAGCCTTTCTTTATCTCAAACGGAGTCACCGTATAAGAAGAACCCGCCGGCAAGAAATATTCCGTTCCCTCCGGAATATCTGCATTATCGTTGTTCGTATTTAGTATTTCAGACAGATTATCATCCCATCCTATTATAATCGTTTCCATAGACGGACCTGCCGTACGGAAAGTTACCTGATTGTACGGTTTGTCATACTTACGGGGTTTACCCGTATCATACAAATTAGCTGCATACAACGTATTTCTAGTCAATCCGTCTATTTCCGCATAACCCTGTGCTATTTCCTCCGCTGTCAAATAACGCGTCACCTCCTCCAGCGTAGCGTCCATACTTGGCTTCACGCTGATACTGTCTACCGGATTCTCCGGATCGATCGCCCAACGGATAACCGCTGTGTTTTCAGTAATCTCTCCTCTGGAGACGTCCTCCACAATCTTAGCATAGTCGGGACGAGGTTCGGTGGTAGCCGAGGCATAAGCCCACTGTGAATTATTGATAGCATTCGCAGCATTGGCACGCACACGAATATAAAAGGTAGTCCCATACGGTATATCGTCCATGAAAATATATGGCTCTGTTGTTTCCACCGAGGCAAAAAGATTTCTGTAATAGTTATCCAAATGATATTCTACCGTATAAGAAACTGCTTCATTCACTTTATACCACACCAAGGCAATGGAGTTGCTCTTCACTTCCGGTTCTTCCAACACATAACGAGGCTGGAACAGGTCGTCTATCTTATGATATTCATCCTCCTTACAAGCGGTGAAAAGTACACCGGAAAGCAACACGGACATGGTCATTGCCGACCATATATATTTTAATCTCATCATAGTTCTTTCAATTTACTTTTGAATTATTGAATTAAAAACCGTAGTAGTTCTGTATCAATCCGCGATGATCGGTGACTACTTTCGTCGGATAAGGACACAAGTATCTTAATGGATCGGTGGGTTTCACTATCCGGTCATTATTCATGTTGATAAATCCTCTGAAACTCCAGGATATGGCATCGGCTGTCTTATAAGCCTGTGTCTCCCTATCGAGCACCCGCCAACTGATAGCATATTCCTGATCTTCATATCCAGCCGGACGAGCATGCATATATTCATCAATTCCCTGAATATCAAGAATTGTACGACCGGTATTCACCGGATCCGGTATATCTTTATAATAAATATTAGTCGGCACATCATCAATTCCTTCTATGTACTGTCCGTTAGCCACAAGCCCCCAATTTACCATTTCGTTGTATAAATTGTATATCACTTCTCCATACTTGTTCCAACGCGCCAAATCATATTTGCGAATACTTTCGCCTCCGAATTCCCATTTCCGTTCATTCATCAACGCTTCAAAGAAAGTTTCTTCGCTGCCAAGGCTTTCTACATACGATTCCACCTTGTCTGTCCACAACGAAGCGTCAAAAGCCCTTCTTCTTACGCGCTTCAATGCCTCTTTCGCATCTTCGCGAGGTCCGAAACGTTCGTTCACAGCTTCCGCATAAAGCAATAATACATCTGCAAATCTCATTCGAACAGCATTGATACCTGTATTACCCTGGCTGGAAGAACCCATAGGCGCATCCATTTTTAGCTTAGACCATTTTCCTACGCCCATACCGGCAATCCCCATATCCAGTTCCTGATTCAAATCTTCATCATATTTATAAGGAGCACAGGTCACGTCACGACGCAAATCATTCTTATCAAAAGAGAAGATATACGTCCCACAGAACGTTACATAGTTTCTGGCACGCCCATATTCATGGGTTCCCTCCGCTATTGTCACCCCGATATTAAAAGCATAGCGTCCGGTAGTACCTTTCAACATCGGCACGGCGAAAATGATGTCGTCATTGCTGACCGTTGTCCACTTACATTCATTCGCCCATACTTGTTCATAGCTCTGCTTCAGATCGTGTTTTCCTTCATCAATCACCTTACCCAGATATTCAATAGCAATATCATAATAATGCTCGAAATTCTCTCCGCGTTCCATATAGCCGATACTGGACGGAATCTCTTTATCAGGGCGTAAAGTCCATCCGCCACGATTCATAGCCAGCAGCCCGATCAATCCCTGGCAATATTCTCTGGAAGCACGTTCCACACCGTAATCCAGATCGGCAGCATATTTCATACCCGGCTCCACACTGATTAGATCTTCAATCAGAAACTCCAGAATCTCGTTGCGGTCTGTCACTCCTACCTGAAAGTTATCAGTAGACTCTGACGGTTTTGTAACAAATACCACATCTCCAAACGTACGGATCAAATCCAGATAAAGCGTAGCCCGGAGGGTTTTAATCTCTCCGTACATGTGTTTCAACTGTTCGCTGGCTCTGCCTTGCAAATACAAAGGAGAGTTTTCAATTCCCTCAATGATGTCATTAGACACATTAATGGCAGAATAAACAGCATTCCATGTATCGTTCAGAGTGCTCCAATAAGGCTTCACATCAAAACAACCGATGTCCGATCCGGCAGAGTTGACCGTATTATTGCTGAAAGAAGACATCTCTACATCTGTATTCGTATTTAAATTATAGGCAAATGCTCCTCCATATATCTGATCTCTGGTCATTGCCGAATAAACATTAGTAATCAAAGAATTGATTTCATCTTCCGACTCGAAAAGATACTCGGGAGTAAATCCTGCCGGAGGTTCCACATCCAGAAAGTCATTGCAGGAAGACATCGACAGTCCCAGGCAAACAATAGCCGAATATATTAATTTCTTATTCATAGTTCTTCTGTATTAATTGTTAAAATGTCAGTTGCACGCCAAAAGTGTAAGTACGGCTTCTCGGATAAGCATCATGATCGATATTCGGTGTTAATCCGGTAGCGATATTTACTTCAGGATCGTAGCCGGAATAACCTGTGATTGTCCAAAGATTATAGCCCGACATATAAAAACGCACTTTGTTCAATCCGGCTTTACGAGTCCATGCCTGTGGGAGAGTATATCCTAGTGTAAGAGTATTCAAACGTAAGAATGAACCGTCTTCAATAGCATACGACATCGCAATGGGACGTCCGATAGAGGTAGGATTCCACATCGTTGCATTCTCGTTGAACTTCGCCAATGCTTCCGGATTATAACGGATTTCATTTCCCATATCATCAAAATTACGCCAACGCTTGTCGGAAGCAACATCCATACTAAGATTATTGCCACTATTATCATACCAAGTAGTCATCATGATTTTATTTGCATTATACACATCAAAACCATACATGAAGTTAAAAAACATACTCAAATCAAAACCTTTATAGGTAGCGTTCAGTCCGAATCCTCCCGAGAACTTAGGAGTCGTTTCACCAATGACAGTACGGTCGTCATCCGTAATCTGATAAGGATTAGCACTATTCTCATCCACCGGAGTCAACTTCTTGAATTTAGCATTACCCGGACGTGGCGTTCCCGACAACGGGCTGGAGTCCACTACTCCGTCTTTTAGCTTCCATGTTCTGGCTGTAGAATCAAATGACTCGAAATCATTCATTGTATAAAAGCCGTCATTCACAAATCCGTAGATAAGACCGCTGGTTCCGCCTACGCGTGCCCGGTAATCATCGGTATTGAGTAACTGTGTCCCTGCCCATCCGGAAGACAGAATCCATTCATTTTCTCCACTCGACAGTTTATCGATTTTGTTCTTATTATGACCGATATTAAAAGTTGCATTTAAACTAAAATCGTTGGTTTCAATAATATATCCTGTCAATGAAAGTTCAATACCTTTGTTGGAGGTCTGCCCTACGTTGCTCATGAGACTCGTATAACCAGTATAGCCGGGAATATCCGAAGGAACGAGCAAATCTTTTACTGTATTCCAGTAAATATCAAGCGAACCGCTCAATCTTTCTTTGAAGAAACCGAAGTCCACACCCAAGTTTCGAGTGATCGTTGTTTCCCACTTCACATCCGGATTATAAAGATAACTGGTATTGTAGAAACGATAATAGTAACGGGAAATTTCTCCCCATCCCGCCGGACGGTTGCTGCTTACCCCATAATATTTGGCATACAGGTCGGCAGGAATCCGGTCGTTACCGGACGTACCGTAGCTCAACCTCAATTTCAAGTTGGAAACAATCGGGCTGTCTTTCAGAAAATCCTCATTAGACATACGCCAGGCAATAGCAGCTGCCGGGAAAAATCCCCAACGATTGCCGGAAGCAAATTTTGTAGAGCCATCGGCACGCAACGTCAATGTTGCCAGATACTTATCTTCATACCCATAGTTGATGCGACCAAAGAAAGAAGCGATACGCGAAGGAGATCCCGCTGAAGAAGAATTCTCATAAGGCGTACCCAACGCCAAGTTATCAAACGCCTTCTCCGCTGTAGTATTGGCTGGGAAATAACGGGTAGTATATGTCTTGCCTTTTGTAACATTATGTTTCATTTCCTGTCCGATCATTAAGCGGAAGTCATGTACATCATTCAACATGAAGTTGTAATTCAACACATTGCTTAATTGCCATTTGGAATTCTGACTCATGCCCCATTCTACAAATGGCTGATTGTTATGGCTCCGGGCCGTGCTGGTATCTATTCCCCAAAAACGACGATTCTCTGTTGTACTATATTCATAACCGAATTCCGAACGGAAAGTCAGTCCTTTCAAAATATCCCAAGTCAATGCTCCCATCGTATTGAACGTTTTTGAAATTCGTTTCCGGTAGTTTCTCTCCGATTCCTCTATCGGATTAAAACGTACCTCTTCATCGTAGGACTCCGGATCGAAATAGGTATTATCTTCCGGCAAGGTCATGTATTCGTCCAATCCCCTTGTAGGAGCTTGACGGAGTGCAGAAAGCAAGCTCACTCCTTCCGTTCCGGAACCATCCACCACTTTATGTACCACACGCGTACGATATTCAAAGGTCAGTTTATCAAGAATCTTAGTATTCAACGTCATATTCAGGTTGTTCTGCTTCAGTCCGTTGTTCACCATTACACTTGGCTGATCCTGATGGATAAAAGAGAATTTATATTTCGTTTTCTCCGTACCTCCATTCAGGCTGATATCTACATACTTAGCCACCGGATTGGTACCGAACACTTCATCTTGCCAATCCGTACCTTCATCACCCTGATAAATATACAGTTCATTAGCCCTGCCATACCTATCAAAAAAGCCGGTAGGATTAGAACTTCTCTGACGCTCGTATTCATACTGCATCAGTACGAACTCATACGGGTCCATGACATCCAGTTTGTTCGACAAAGTCTTGGTTTGCAGGTAAGCATTTACATTGATGCTCACCCGTCCTTCCATTGGCTTTTTAGTGGTAACAAGAATAACGCCGTTCGCACCACGGGCACCATAGATTGCTGTTGAAGCAGCATCTTTCAATACTTCGATAGACTCCACATCAGTGGGAGGAATATCATTCAGGCTTCCAACTTCAAAACCATCCACCAAAATAAGCGGAGTGTTATCCTGCGTAATAGATCCTCCACCACGAACAAGAATCTTTATTTCTGCATCCGGCGAACCGTCTACGGAAGTAATCTGTACACCCGGAAGTTTTCCGACCATGGCTTCAGCCACTGAAGCTGTCGGAACCTTCTCCAATACCTTTCCTGACACACTGGCAATTGCACCGGTCAAATTTCCCCTCTTTTGAGTGCCATAGCCTATCACAACCACATCGTCCAACTGTCCGACTGCTTCTGTCATCTTAATAAGAATACCTGATGTACGCCCTTTCAATGGCTCCTTTATTTCATTCATCCCGACGTAGCGAACCACCAGTACAGCGGTTTTCGCATCGGGAACATTGATAGAAAAATTCCCGTCAAGATCTGTCGTAGCTCCAATGGTTGTTCCTTCTACCATCACTGCAGCTCCGATAACAGGTCCCAAATCATCTGTCACCGTACCGGTCACAACCTGGGCGGAAGTGCCTACCGCCACCAGTAGGAGAGTAAAAATACTTATGATAATTTTATTCATTACAGTATAAGTTTTTAGTTACATATTTAAGTAGACAGCTTTTATTCCACTGTTCCTCCCTGAATTTGGGCATGAACAATGTGCTGTACCAGATTGTGGAGATAAACCTCCAGATTTGAATAGCGGGAATTAAGCGTGAAACCGGAAGCGTCTGCCGAATTCTCTTTATCCAGCCCATACGCATCTTCCCAAATATCAGGTATTCCGTCTCCATCCGTATCTTTCAAGTTTGCAGATGATATACCGTTACCCGATAGCTCCGGCCAGGCACTCACCGCACCCGCAGGTTTTACATCATCCGGAAGATCGATCAGCCCCGGTGAATCTCCCGCATTGGGAGTCACACTACCGATGTAGGTTGCTGTTCCGTTCCGGGTTTCCATGGCAATCCGGTCGTCAATCAGATCACGTCCTTTCGAACATCCTGCATAATCAACGACAAGATCAAAGGCCTGCTGTGCAGAATGAGTGGTTACTCTACCGGTTGCCAAAGGAGTAGTGAGATGCATTTCTGCTTTTACCTGGTCATTAAACGTGTCATCACATCTCGAGTTATCAATTTGCCCATAGATACCTTGCGTCCAATTGTCCGCTGTCACCTCGGCATTGCCTTCTACCACGTTGCCATCTACATAGAACGTACCCCATTTGTGCATCATCGGGAACCATGTGTTCGGTGTTCCATCTTCCTCATGACAATAATCATAAGTGCGGACTCCAATTCCGGCAATCCGATAACGGACATAATTGTTCGGAGTTGCCGGTCCCGGCTTATAATAGTTGTTCACTATGTTCACGTTCATACCTTCACCGCCATAACAACCGTTGCCACCCCAATTGTAGAACACATTGTTACGCATATCCATATATTCGTTCTCCTGTGTTTTAGGACGAGGGCCAAGACGGGGCACACGGCTTCCATGATGTGCCAATAAATTATGATGATAAGACACATTCGTACCTCCCCAGTTTCCACCGTAACCATGCGTACCTTTGCCGTGTCCTGCTGTACGGAGACTTTCCGAAGCAATACACCATTGAATAGTCAGGTTTTCTCCACCATATACTGATAAGCACTCGTCAACACTCCAACTAATGGAGCAATGGTCTACAATAACGTTGGTGTTTTCCATGCCTCCCAGTCCGTCAGGCTCACCGCCACTCTCATTACCGACACGAAAACGCAAATAACGAAGAATGATATTATCCGCTGCCAGAACTACCGGATAGCTGGCAATACAAATTCCTTGTCCGGGGGCTGTTTGCCCGGCAATAGTCAGATTACCATATCGAATCCTCAAATCACTTTTCAGGAAAATCGTACCCGCCACATCGAACACAATGGTACGGGCGTCCCGCTGATTGATGGCATAGCGTAAGGTTCCTTCCTGCTCACCGTCTTCCAAAGTGGTCACATGATACACTTTTCCGCCACGTCCACCGGTAGTGACACGTCCAAAGCCTTCCGCTCCGGGAAATGCCAATACCGTAGCCGCATCGTCACCGATAGTCATATTGGCTTTACCATACTGGAGAATATCAACAGTTTCTTCCAATGTGACATTTTTCACTGTTACTTTAGCTTTTCGGGGAAAGTCCGTTTCATTATCTCCTATTTGCAATACAATCTGTGAAGAGGTAGAAGCTTCCCGATCCCAAGTAATCCAGGATTCTCCTGTTTCAATCGTGTATTCGGCACCGTCAAATTCTCCTAAATCAACGGGAATCGACAGCGTATGGTAACGATAAGGCAGGACAAATTCTTTTGTCGTCAGTTCAAGAAAGGCTTGCGATACTTCTTGAGTCAACTCAACGGTTCTATCAAGTACATAATCACCGGTAGTCTTGAAAACAATTTTTCCTACTCTTTCCAATCCGTTATTCGGTGATATGGAAAAAATGCGTTCATTACTTGTAAAAGCACGTGTTCTTCCCAAAGCATCTTCTTCTACAGGCCGTATCCAAGAAGCGTATTCTTCGTCAATCGATACCTCCCAGTCTACATTAGCCACTACCGTAACAGAGAACTCTCCTCCTCTGAAGGAGAGTTTTTCTTTTGAATAATCAAGTAATATATCCGGGTCTCCTCCTAATTGCTCTACGGCAATTTCTTTTTCAATGGTAGTGTTTCCCGACTCCTGCACGACTTTAATCATGCCTTCGCGTTTCTCTCCTTGCGTATTGTCTGTAAAAAACAGACGCAAGTCGGCACTGCCGTTACCGTTTGAGCGGGAAATGCTCAACCAATCTCCGCCACTTGTCACGGAAGCACTCCATTCACCGGTGGCCGTCACAGAGACAGTATATGATCCTTGTATATTAGAAAGTTTTACACTCTCTTTGGATAGTTCCAATGAATTGGCAATCAATGCTTCATCAGCCTCATCCGAGGAACTACATGCCCCAAATACACAAGATAATAGTAATATGAATATAAATGATTTCATGTGCTAATTCTTTATCTGTTTTTTATATTACTCAAGCCAATGCGGATCTCCGATACGTTTCGTATATATCTCCGAACTCTTATCTTTGACAATCAGATTTCCGGTTGCGGCATCTTCGAACAATTCGTTTTTAGTTACCGTAGCAACAGGTACTTCAGTTGTATCAACTCCCCAGTTACTTAGGACAAAATCACTGGTGCGATAGTTATCAGAAAAATCTTTCACCGCTTTTCCGTCAAGATACATCCATCTTCCTTGTCCCGATTCTGTGGTTCCCGAGAAGAGACAATTCTTAACTGTCAATTTCAATTCCGTCATTGCACTACCTGTACGCAAATCAAAGAAAGTCATATTGGCAGGACCTAAACGGACGAATGTACTATTCTCTAACGTAATATTCATATTCTCTTTTTGGTTTCTGGTTCCGCCGATTAACGTGTTTCTCAAGCCCTGTGTCGCTGTATGAACCGTAGAATTTCGTATAGTAATATTATAAATCGGATTATTGGTTCCCAGACTTATCATCGAATAATTCCTGTCACCTGCATTGAAGTTCAGTAACCGGCAGTCATCCAATACAAAATGATCCACTATTTGCTGGTCGTCTGTTGAAATCTCGGCATACCACATACTACGTCGCAGGCCGTTTATATCACAACTCTTAACTGTCAGTTCTTTTACATGGAAAGAAAGTTGTGCCAGTCTGAACATATAGTCGTCCGTGACATTAATGTCCATGCCTTCGAAACGTAAATAATCCAACTCTCCATTGATAGAAGCATTACCCATGTTCATAACGGTCCGTGTTTCGCCTGTTGAAGGCTCTTGTCCTAGTATTGAAAGCGGCTTCTTTATTTCCAAACGGCCAAGTTCATAGGTAGTTCCTGCTTTCAGGAAAAGTCGTACTTCTGTCACTTCCTCATTATCGAACATTTCATTGCAAAGGTTGCGCAAATTAGTGCCGGGAGCTGCATAAGTATATCCTTCCGGTACAATAATCGGCACCTCCGGAACTACTGTTTCTTCATTCCAGCCTTCAGAAAGTATAGTTACTGTGTAATCTTGAATAATCGGGTGTTCCGTATCATTTAACGGGAAATCAATTTGTGTCGTATCATTAGGATGAATAGGGAAAGAACCGTCCATCGGCTTGGATTGAATGACATTTCCCTGATTGTCCAAATAATCGATACGGACATTTACTGCCTGCCCGATAGTAGAGGTTTCAAAAGTGACAAAATCATCCGTATAGTTTACACCACCAGTGGAGGTAGCTCTGTCGCGTACCAATTCGACCGGTGACTCTATGAAAGAGGCATCCGCCACACGATAGCCCGATATAGGAGCAGAAACAATGGCACGTACCGTCGAATAACTCTTGTCGGACTTTTTATCCGTCGCTCTCAACCGGAGTACACCGGTACGGCTATACATACGGATACTCAAAGGAGTATCGAAAGGCGAACTGTACTCTACCGGAGAGGAGATTTCCACCTTTCTTCTAGCTTCGGGGTCTTGCTCGATAACCAGTTCATTCAAATTGACAGGCGAGGGAATCAACTGTTCAGGAGAAGGAGTAGCCACCACCTTATAAGTGCCATTCTCCAACGGAAAACGATAATGAGAAGTATAATTCGCCACATACTCTCCGCTACCGGCATTATAGATGAAAAGCGGCTTTGTATTAATTCCCACATTCACAAACCATTCATCATCATTCAAAAACAACTCGATCTGCTTCACGACAGAAGTTTCATATCTGTCTTCCGAACAGGCAGACATACCAAACAGGACGGCTAATCCCACTAAAGAATATAGTATATTTTTCTTCATAAAGCTTTCAATTAAAAATTATATTCCTTGATAGTCAATCCTTGATTAATAGCAGTCTTTAATATACGATTACGAGTAAAAGACTCCTGCAAATAACTTTCGTCCAGAACCGGTATGCTGACTACCGTATGTTTAGAAGTTTCAAATGTAATATTCGTATCTAATACACGCTTTGTACGATTCACTTCTTGCCCATCCTTTATATAAATAAGATCTAGTCCGGTAGAATTCTGACCGGTAGTCGGAAAAGAATAAACGGATGCACTGAAACCTGATGCAAGATCTGCACTGACTTCCACATCTTCTTGTATACACTCCCCAGTGTTCACCATATAACCGATGCCAACATTGGTAAATACCATGTTCAGCCTGTCAAATTGAGTAATAGCCGCAATATCTTCTCCGCTTTCGGCTGGTTGAAAAGTAGCTTGCCCCACAATTCTTTTTAATTCCAAGTTTACCCGGCTGACCGTCCGATCTGACATGAACTCGGTCACTTCCGAAAGATAAATTTCTTTTTGAGCCTGTAAATCTTGGTAAAGAATCACTTTAGAAAGACTGTCTGTTCTTTCCAAACGGTCTGCATTAGCCACGGCAAATGTTTGAAGTCTTTCTCCTAAAGGAACGTCCACTTCCAAATTACCGTCATTCAAAGGAAGATTCTCTCCATAAACCAGAGAATCTGACAAATACACATAAATACCAATTTCGGTTATTCCATGAGCAGCAAACGTTTCAAGGCTTGCTCTTGTAAAACGGAAACCAACGGTTTGAACTTCAGGTACATTTGAAGTATCAGAATTCCATTCCTCATCCGAGTTCTGCGAACAAGAGACAAGAAACAGACACAATACAAGAAATGTATTAATTAGATGTTTCATAAATATTAGTTTGTATAGTTTTAAAAATATAATTATAAGTGATAATTCTATTGCCTTTTTATAAAAGGAAAATAAAATTCTAAGGAGGCTTTGCTATCAGGCGCAATAAATTCATGTTTCTCATTTGATTAGATTTTCATTATACATTTATGGTTCTATTCTCACTAAAGTAAATTCTCTAGTCTTTCACGAGTGCAAATTTGAGAAAATAGATGAGAAACAAAGAGTAAGATTTAGTAGAAAAGGAGTAAAAAACGGACTTGGTTCAAATAATACACATTACCTATACAGATACATATAAACGTCCTACTCCCTGAATGTTATCATCTAACATTCAGGGAGTATAAGTACAAAAATAATCCTATTAAACGAAAGTTATCCAGTTACTATTTGTCTTGTGAGTCTATCTTTTCCATCAAACCATTTAGAAATTAATATCCAGTCATCAGGTAGATTCTATCTATATCCCCAATCGTTCTTTCAGCAACCGGTAGCCGGAAAGGCTAACCCGAAGTTTCACTCCATTCTTCAATAGTAACTGATAGGTTTCTTTTCCGAAAAGCTCGACCCGGGAAATCTGCGTAACATTCACAATCGTAGAACGATGCACCCGAACAAATGTATCCGGAGAGAGATGAGTTTCAAAATACTTCATGGTCTGCTCTTTCAGGTATTCGCCTGTGGGGGTTATCAGCATCACATAATCTCCACATGCTTGTATGTAAATCAATTCGTCTGCCTTCACCAAATGAATCCGGGAGCCGTCTTTCACTGTAATACGATCTATCCATTCAATGGGTGATTCTTCCTGCTGTTCAGCCACATTCACCTGATGTACAGCCAGTTCTTTTTCCAGTTCCTGATTTTGTACTTCTTCTTTTGTGACTATCAAGCGGTACCATAGAGTAATAGCAATTAAAACCGGTAGTCCGAACAATAACCGGAAAGGGATTGTCTGCGCAAAAGGAACATAGGACACTCCTACAATTCTCACCATTATGTCACAGACCATAAAACTTCCTGCCAGCCAAAGCAGACTTCCAACGATAATCATAATTACATCCGTCTGGAACAACGAGACAAGACCGACCACAAACCATGCCAGATAGGCGATAGCCGCCAGCCAACCGATCGTTACTATTCCATCTACCAAAGCGGGAAGATAATCGTTTCCGGTGTATCCACAGACCAAAGCTACCTGGAATGCAACCAGAATCAATGCCAGCACCAGCATCGGAATCCAACGAAAAGGAGATTCTATAATCGGATGTGCTTTCATACGCTAGCCTTTAACCTCCAAGCCTCCGAAAGAAAGTGTTCCCCGAATTACTAATACACTCTCCTTATTTATATTTCCATTCTGCCAACGTTTATCATCACATCCTCCAAAGAAAGCATTGCATTTAAACACAACTTTCCAGTCAGAAGGGACATATATCTCAACTCCTCCCCAACTGCAATCCAAATCTATGTATGTTTCTCCGGGTGCAATATGGGTATGGCGCAAATCAATCGTTGTTCCTCCGAAAGATGTGCGAATGACAGCTCCTTTAAACAATTCGTCAAGTACCACGTGACGGGCAGCTCCCCAAACATTCTCGGCACGCAGAAAACCATCTACTGACTCTGACTGCTGTTGTTCACTTTCAAAGTTCATGCCGGGTTGTCCCTGATGCATCTTCATCCACTTCTGACGGTGCTGCATGGCATGATGGTGCGCCCAGTGCCCCCGCCTGTTCTTGCCGGATTTAAAAAAGAATAAGACACCTGCTGTTATCAGAGCGACAGGCCATACCATTGCCTGCGAATTTTCAGGCAACCATGAAAGCCCTCCAATCAAAAAATACACACCTATCAACAAAAGGATGATTCCACCGATGAAATGGCGGCGAATCATAGAATATATACCTAATATAATAAGGAGTGAATGCCAGGATACGATCATATCGAAGACTTCAGATGTAATCCATCCCATATTACGGGCAAACAGCAGAATCCCGGAAAGGATAAAAAGCGAAGCTATCAGTATTTTACCGGAAAAGCCTGTAGCAGTGGGAAATTTTTGTTTCTCTTCCATTGTCTCTATTATTAATTGATTAATGGTTCAAAGATACATCATTTCCCACTGCTTCTACAGCCTTTTCTGTTGATTTCCGGTATAAATTCCGATGAATACCGGATAAAAACCGGTGAAACTGACTATAAAGTATCTTACCTGATAAAGATAATTCTTAATACGATGTTTGCAGATTACTTCTTTCCACCGCTATTTTGTTTTTCAATAATGTCATGCACCAAACTATTCATATACATTTCCAGATTTGTATACTGGCCATATTTATCTATCGTTTTTCCATTGCCATCAGAAGCATCATGAGGATCTAATCCGAATTTTCTCTCCCATGCATCAGGCATACCATCATTATCAGAATCAATCAAGGTACTTCTCTGTAAAAGAACTGGCCATGCGGAAACATTTTCCGAAGTATTTAACGAGAGCAAATCATCCTGACTATCTATCAATCCTGGTTTCGGATATCCTTCACTTTTCCAAATACCTCCTTCTCCATTATGAATATTCAAACCTTTATATCCAGCTGTTCTCGTACGTGTTTCCTTCACAATACGTGCATCCACATCATCTCGATGCAATGAACACCCCGCATAATCCAACACTTGTTTATAAGCATTGAAAGCAGAATGTGTCGTTACCGATGCAAATTCATGAGGTTTGTCCAATCGAATCGAGTCTTTAGTTTTTTGCGTAACTACTTTCTTATAATTATTCGAAAATTGATTGTAAACTCCATATTCCCAATTATTAGCTGTAGCCTTTTGGCTGTTTTTATCATCTGCCCCTCCATCTACAACGTTACCATCAATATAATACTTTCCCCACAGATACCCCCCATTCCTATTTTCTGTTGCATCTATAGCAAAAATCCGTCCACGTTTAGAGCCTGTCACCGTTGCAGGACCAGGTTTATAATAATTGTTCACTATATTAATATTCATCCTTTCACCACCATACGAACTGTTCATACCCCAATTATAGATCACATTATTGCGAAAATCTACATAATCACCATCACATTCTCCATTCTTACGTACCTTAGCTCCTAATCCGAAACGGGGATTCCGGCTATCATGATGGGCTAATAAATTATGGTGATAAGAAGAGTGTTCACCTCCCCAAATTCCTCCATATCCATGAGGACCTTTGGTATGTCCACCTAATCTAAGACTTTCAGAAATAATGCACCACTGCATAGTAAAATCATCATTTTCATAAAAAGAGGCACATTCATCTGTACACCAGCTGATAGAGCAATGGTCTATAATCACATTCCTTGCCCCTTTTCCTCCTAAAGCATCTGCACCGTCAGGATGCACACATTCTTTATTACCCATACGGAAACGTAAAAAACGGAGAATTACATTACTAGCATAATTTGTCACCGGATAACCCGCTATGCAAATACCGTTTCCCGGTGCAGTTTGTCCCGCAATAGTCAAATTCCCTTTCCGTATTTTTAGGTCTTTATGCAGAAATATTGTACCGGACACTTGAAAAATGATAGTACGAGGACCATCCAACTTTTCTATACCATAACGTAAAGTGCCAGGCATCCCATCATCTGCTAAAGAAGTAACAATATACACTTCACCTCCACGTCCGCCTGTAGTCATACGTCCATATCCTTCTGCTCCGGGAAAAGCAGCCAACTCTCCAAAATCAAGAGTGTTACCAATACCAGAAAAGGCAAAAACAGCCTCATTTCCGATCAGAGTTAATAAAACGGTTAAACAACGAAAGATCAAATTCATATTCATATTTTTATTTATGGAATAATACAAAAATACACCAAATTTATTTATTGTACTCCTCCTTTATTCTGTTCCTCAACAATCTTTTGTACCAAGCTATTCATATACATCTCCAGATTTGTATATGTTCCTTCCTCATCTACTGTTTTACCATTTCGGTCAGAAGCATCATTCGGATTCAAACCATACTTTTTTTCCCATTCATCAGGCATACCATCATTATCCGAATCCTTCAGAATAACACCTTGTACCAATTCAGGCCATGCTGAAGATTCTCCAACAGGAATCACATCATCCTGACTATCAATGATACCTTTCTTTGGATACCCCACGCTTTTCCAATCAATACCTTCAACAACTCCCTGACCATTGTGCTCGTTCATTCCCTGATAGTTCGCAGTCCCGGTACGAGTCTCCTGAACAATACGTTCATCCACTCTATCCCTGTGCAAAGAACAACCTGCATAATCCATAACACGCTCAAAAGCCATACGGGCATCATGAGTGGTAACAGTACCTGTTTCTACAGGAGTAGTACGTTTAAGAGCTTTTTTTGTACTTTCATCCAACGTTCCATACTTTTTATCAAACTGATTATAAACTCCGTACTCCCAGTTATCCTTTGTAGCCTTCATACAACGATCGTAATCAGCCGCACCATTAATTTGCCCATCATCCACCACATTTCCTTGGATAAAGAAATCTCCCCAAGTGTCAAAAATGGCCGGATATGATTTCTTATCCGAATCACTCACTTTTTTGTCAATGGCAATAATACGTCCACGTTTAGAAGTGCCAGTAGGAGTGGCAGGCCCCGGCTTATAAAAATTATTCACAATATTTACATGCATGGCTTCTCCACCATAACAAGAGTTTCCACACCAGTTATAAATGACATTATTACGCATATCAACAATTTCATTCTCTTTTGTCGAATTAACTCCAGGACCTAGACGAGGATTACGGCTATCATGATGTGCCAATAGATTATGGTGAAAAGAAGCTTTCATACCTCCCCATATACCACCATAACCATGAGGACCTTTCGTATGCCCACCTAAACGCAGACTTTCAGAAATAAGACACCATTGCAGTGTAAAATTCTCATTTTGATAGAAAGAAACACATTCGTCAGTACACCAACTCATAGAACAATGATCAATCATTATATTTTTATGATACCGACCGCCAAAGGCGTCGGCTCCGTCTGCACTGACATCTTCTTTATTTCCCATTCGAAAACGCATAAAACGGACAATAACATTGTCTGCTTCCAAGAAAACCGGATAACCAGCCAAACAAATACCATCCCCCGGAGCCGTCTGTCCTGCAATGGTCAAATCTCCATTCTTAATCTTTAAATCACCGTTTAAATGAATAGTTCCGGATACCTGGAAAATAATTGTACGTTTTCCGCTTAATTTCTCAATACCATAACGTAAAGTTCCGTTCTGCAACTTGTCCTCCAATGAAGTAACAATATATACATCGCCACCACGCCCACCGGTTGTGTAGCGTCCATGTCCTTCTGCCCCAGGAAAAGCTGGTATCTTTTCATCTTGAGTTTCTCCAGTCCCTTCAGGTTCTTTAGGCAATTCATTTGCGTCACCACCATCAGTACACGCCAGAATTCCAAAAGCAAACAAAATGGCCAAACACCATTTACTTAGAATTATATCCATTTTCATACATTATTAGATTAATGGGGACAAAAGTAGACAGGATAAAGAAAAGTCTTGTTCAAATTTTGTTTTTCCAAATCATTAAAATCGATAAAACAAGGCTTTTCAAGCTAGCATGTGTATTTTTTGTTTTAAAACTATTCTAAAAATGCCTGCCGGCTATTAAAAAACAAAAAATACTAGGTGAAAAACAAATATTGCACATATCTATATTCACATTCATATACTTTTGTACCGAGGAATTAACTCTAAATGTGAGTACAGAATCAAAACAATAACCATTAATTAATAAACATGCAAAGAATGTCTAACAAAGTGAAAAACATGCGCAGTTGGCTGCTAATGCTATTTGCAGCGATATCGCTTGGCGTATCAGCGCAAACAATTACCGTAAAAGGTAATGTGAAAGACACAACAGGAGAACCGATCATCGGAGCTTCTGTAGTAGAGAAAGGTAATACTACCAATGGTACAATTACTGATTTAGATGGTAACTATTCTATCAAGGTTCCTTCAAAAGCAACCCTTACAATTTCTTATATCGGAATGAAAACTCAGGATATTGCTGTAAAAGGACAAAGTCAAATTAATGTCACTCTTTCCGATGATACACAAGCATTGGACGAAGTTGTGGTAATTGGTTACGGAACCGTTGCAAAAAAGGATCTGACTGGTTCCGTATCTTCCGTTAGTGCCAAACAGATAGCTGCCATTCCGGTATCTTCTGCATCAGAAGCATTACAGGGAAAAATGGCTGGTGTATCTATCACAACGACTGAAGGTTCTCCTGATGCAGACGTAAAAATCCGCGTACGTGGTGGCGGTTCTCTATCTCAAGATAATTCACCGCTTTATATTGTAGACGGATTTCCCGTATCAAGTATCTCTGATATTGCTCCAACAGATATTCAATCGGTAGATGTATTGAAAGATGCTTCTTCTACTGCTATTTATGGTGCCCGTGGTGCAAACGGTGTTATCATCATTACTACTAAATCTGGTCAGGAAGGTAAGGTGCAGGTAAACTTCGGTGCATCTTACGGTTTGCGCAAAGTGACCAAGATGGTCGATGTACTCAATCCGTATGAGTTTGTGATGTGGCAACAAGAATTAGACCAAAAAAGTTTTAATTATGGCACCTTTGACGATCTGGAGATTTATAAATCATACACAGACACCGACTATCAAGGAGAAATATTTGGTCGCACCGGTAATCAACAACAATACAATATTAGTGTCAGTGGTGGAAACAAAGATACCAAATTCAATATCAGTTATTCACGTAACGACGAAAAAAGTATCATGTTGAACTCAGGTTTTGCCAAAGACAACATCAATGCTAAAATAAATACAAAAATCAACAAATGGCTAACATTTGACTTCAATGCCCGTTTATCCTATCAAAAAGTAAAAGGAACCGGAAGCGGTGCAGACGACAATCAATCGAGTGCAACCACTTCTGTAAACGCACGCTCTGTAGTATTTGCTCCTGTTGAAAAATTAATCAGCGGCAGCAGTGACGATGATGAAAACGTAAATAACGCACGTTACACGCCTATCGAAATATTGAACGCGACTTACAAACGTGTTAGCCGCTTCCAACAAAACTACAATGCCGGAGTGAACTGGGAACCCGTAAAAGGACTTAAATTCAGAAGCGAATTCGGATATGGATGGAAATACAATAATACTGACCAAGTATGGGGGGTGGAAGCTACAAACAACAGTAAATATGGAAATCCGGGAATGCCCCAAGCGTTATTAACCAAACTTATCAACAAGAACTGGAGAAACGCCAATACTGTAACATATAATAACGATAAGATGTTCAATTTGAACCACAGAATGAATGTCATGTTAGGTCATGAAGTATCCAGCAGTTACGACCACAAAACAACAATGACATCTGTAGGTTTCCCTAAAAACATGTCAATAAAAGAAGTACTTGCTAATATGGGACAAGGTCAGGCACTCCCCACAGATACATACATTGGTATCAAAGACAACTTGCTCTCTTTTTTCGGACGTATCAACTACACCATTAACGATAAATACCTGATGACTTTCACCATGCGTGCAGACGGCTCCAGCAAATTTGCCTCCGGCAATCAATGGGGATACTTCCCATCACTGGCTTTAGCATGGCGTATATCCGACGAAGCTTTCATGAAAAACGCCCAAGAATGGCTTTCCAACTTAAAACTTCGTTTAAGTATCGGTACGGCAGGAAACAATCGGATTCCCTCCGGGTCGCTGGAAACAACTTACTCACTGGCAGGTTCGGGAGACAAACATATCTATTTCAACAATACAAGCAGCGTGGTCCTGCAAAGAGGTAAAAACCTGTCCAACCCGAACTTGAAATGGGAAACAACGCTCACTCGTAATATAGGTTTGGATTTCGGCTTCTGGAACGGACGCCTTTCTGGTAGCTTAGATGCATACTGGAACACGACCAAAGATTTGTTGATGCAAACTACCCTCCCCAAAGGAGCTGGTTATGAGTTTCAATATCAGAATTTCGGTCAAACCTCCAACAAAGGAATTGAGCTTGCTTTAGACGCTATCCTTGTCGACCAAAAAGATTTCGGTCTGAATTTCAACTTCAACATTTCCTATAATCAAGCTAAAATTGACAAACTGCCTACAAATAAAATCTGGCAAAGCAGTGGCTGGGGCGGTAGTCTCATCGCTGGTATCGATGATTTCCTAATTGAAGAAGGTGGAAGACTGGGTGAAGTATACGGTTATAAACTAGATGGTTTCTATACTACAGAAGACTTTACTTGGGATAATGGATGGAAACTTAAGGAAGGACGTGTCAATCCGACGGAATCGGGTATGAAAGTCAATAATTTCGGTCCTGGATCACCCAAACTGAAAGCAAATGCAGATGGTAAAATCGAGAAAGAACGCCTTGGCAATACAATCCCGAAAATAACCGGCGGTTTCGGCATTAATGCACGATATAAGAGCTTTGATTTAAGTGCATTCTTCAACTATTCATTGGGAAACAAAATTATCAACGCTACCAAACTTGCTTCCGGATTCTATAGTGACACAAAAAAAGATTGGAATCTGAACAATGAATTCAACCTTAGCAAACGTTACACTTGGATTGACCCTGCCAACGGAATGGACATGACTTCCAAAAGCTATATCAACGAATTTGGAAGCGACTATGCCATCAACCGTCTAAACGAAATAAATGCTGGTGCCAGCATATTCAACCCTGCCTCCATCACACAAATTCCACTTTTGGACTGGGCTGTAGAAGACGGTGCCTTCCTGCGTGTCAACAACATTTCCATCGGTTACACATTGCCGAAAGTTTTCGTACAAAAACTACAAATGCAGAATGTGCGTATCTACTTTACAGGATACAACCTCTACTGCTTCACTAAATATTCCGGTGCCGATCCGGAAGTAGACACTTGTCGCAAAACACCTATGACTCCGGGCATAGACTATTCGGCCTATCCTAAAAGCCGTTCATTTGTAGGTGGTATAAATGTTACATTCTAAAACAGATACATATATGAAATCAATTATAAAATACATCATTGGAGGAATGGGGTTACTGAGCATCACCTCTTGCAGCGATTTCTTAGATCAAAGCTCTCCTTCCGAAATCAAAGGCGACATGGTTTTCAACTCGCTTACTTTTACAGAACAAAGTTTGAACAAAGTATATGCAGGGCTTACCCTCGACCATACTTATGGTGCCCGCATCCCTCTGAATTTCGGATTCAATACAGATATTGAACTAGTAGATGCCGACGTTAACAAACCGGCTTCTTTCACCGAATCCAGTGAGCGCGCTTTAGGTAATTACAATGGAGAAAGCATCAGCGGTTCCTGGTCAAAACTGGATGACAACTGGAAAAACTGTTTCGCCATTATTGAAGACGCCAATCTTGTCGTAGAAGGAATCCGTTCTAGCGAGTTGTTCCAAGAAGGAAATCCGGCACGCAACAAGATGGCTAATTTCTTGGGTGAGGCACTCACCATCCGTGCTATGGTCTATTTCGACCTTGTAAAAAACTATGGAGACCTGCCAATGAAATTCGAAACGACCAAGGTAGACGGTTCCAATTTATATGTAACCAAAAGCGACCGAGACGACATCATGGAACAATTGCTGAGCGACTTGGAAGAAGCTGCAAACTATCTCCCTTGGGCAGGCGAATCCGGCTATACGACCGAACATGCCACTGCAGGTTTTGCTCACGGCTTGTTCGCCCGCATCGCCCTTGCCAAAGCCGGCTACAGTATCCGCGAATCCTCCAAACCCGGCTATGAGACACTTGCCGGCTCTGACGGTACATACCCTACCCAACGCCCAG
>OGXC01000513.1_pt1 | contig 32863 bp, 20 predicted proteins | sample 1576201 | NCBI WGS metagenome assembly OGXC01 (sample SAMEA3541562, study PRJEB24748) | human gut metagenome | biome: human gut; feature: human-associated habitat; material: faeces | place: China | collected 2012 | reverse complement strand
TCCCAAGAAGGCACTTTTACGTGCCCTTCGGGGAATTCGTTCATTTGCACATGCAATACTGTTCATTTGTAAACAGTATTTTAAAACACCTGACATTTCCATTCCTTACACCTGCCAGGAAACCAACGGTCAATTTTTATTTGAGATTCCCAAGCCGGATATGTTTCTGCAAAATTTCATCGATCACTTCAAAAAGTTCCAGGGATCCGTCTTTTGTTTTGTTCTGTCTTGCATAAACCTGCTTGGCACTGACACCGTGTTCCCTCCAGTCGCCACCGCCATTGCTGTTATTGAGCATCAGAGGCTGCAGATTGTCCATCGCATGTGCAAATCTTGATTCCGGCGTTTCATTTGCCTCAAATTCATCAAACAGTGCGGAAAGCTCTTTTTTCTGATCATCAGGAAGAAGAGAAAAGATCCGTTCTTTTGCGGCTTCCTCCCGGGCTTTCTGTGTTTTGAGCCCTTCGGCATCATACGCATACGTGTCTCCTGCATCAATTTCCACAATATCGTGGATCAGGCACATGATCATTACCCGTTCAATATTTACCCTTTCATTTGCATATTCCCGTAGCAGATATGCCATGATCGCCATATGCCATGCATGTTCCGCATCGTTCTCATTGCGTCCGTGACCGGACAGATGTGTCTGTCGGAAAATATTTTTCTCCTTATCAATTTCCAGTGCAAAGTCCAGTTGTTTCTGTAATCTTTCGTCCATGTTTTATCTCCTCAGATATATGAAATATTTTTGGCGTATTCATACCATTTTTGACTTTTGTTCCATGCTGCCTGTTCTATTTTTCTTACAAACCCATCGTTATTTCAAATGTCGTTCCGCCCTGCTCATTTCCATGAACTTCGATCGTTCCGTCATGCACCCGGACAATCTCACGTACCAGTGCAAGCCCGAGACCTACACCGCCAAGTTCCCGGCTTCTTGATTTGTCTATTCGGAAGAACGGTTCAAAGATCTGTTCCCGGAACGATTCCTCAATTCCGTTTCCCGTATCTGCGACAGTAAGAACAACGGTATTCTTCATGCGGACTGCTGATACGGTAACGTTTCCATTGGTGTGATTATATTTGATCGCATTCTCCACAAGATTATAAAGCATCCGGTAGATCAGGATATCACTTCCTGTCAGGATCAGATCAGCAGTTTTGTTTTCAGCTTTTTCATCCCTCAGGTTCTGGGTTTTTTGGATCAGTTCAACGTTTTTTTCCTGTGCCAGAGGTTCCAGATCAGTCAGCACTTCCTCAATCAGACTGTGAAGTTCGATCTTGTCATTACGTGCCACGCTCTGCAGCTCGCTCATGTCAAGAAGTGTCCGAACCAGCCTGGTAAGACGCTCGTTCTGTTCTGTTACCATCTGGATCGTCTCTTGTGCTGCAGCGTCACACTCAGGATGGCTTGTTGTGTGATAGAGATCTAGCTGTGCCTGGATTAATGCCAGAGGAGTCCGCAGCTCATGTGCTGCATTTCCGGTGAACTGACGCTGCGTCTCGAATGATTCCGAAAGCCGCAGAAGCATTTTGTTATAAGAACTGCGGAGTCTGTCCAGTTCTGTAATCTTATTTTCTCCGATCGTACAATCCGTCAGATTCTGTGCCTGAACTTTTTCTACGGTTTCTGAGAATTCTCTGAGCGGCTTCAGTGCCCGGCCGCTGACAAAATACGTCACGGCTCCGCCAAACAGTGCTACAAGAGCAGTGATAAAAAGGCTTTGATTTCTGTAAGCGGATTTTGAATGATAGACTTTCATGGAAAACTGTGCTGCAAAATCATCCCATTTATCATCCGGAATATCAATGTAGATCGCATCGGGTGTCCCATTCTGATCCGTCACGGTTTCCTGAAGCGTGTTAAAATAATAAACTCCGTTCTTATACAGGAAAAACGTAAGACATCCGCACAATACCGTGATCAGCACCGTAGTAAGGATCGTCAGTCTCCACTGGAGTGATATTTTTCTCATGTTTTGTTATTTCCTCCTATTTTATAACCCTCTCCGATCTTATTTACGACCGGATCGTAACCAAGTTCTGCCTTCAGCTTTTTCCGGAGAGAAGACATATGGACCCGGATCGAACCACTGAAACTGTCCACAGAAGAATCCCAGACATGTTCGATCAGTTCTTCCTGACTGACCGGCCGCCCCTGGTTCAGAAGAAGATATTCCAGGATCCCATTCTCTTTTCTTGTCAGTGCAACAGGGGTCTCTTTTGCATACGCTGTTCGTTCTCTTGTGTTGAAACGAAGAGCACCGCATTCCAGACAGACATTTTTCTGTACAAATTTTCTTCTGGTCAGACTTCTGACACGAGCTTCCAGTTCCAGCAGATGAAATGGTTTTTCCATATAGTCATTTGCTCCGGCATCCAGCCCTTCAACTTTATCTGCGATCTGACTTCTTGCAGAAAGGATTAGTACCTTTGTCTCTTCGTTTTCTCTGCGAAGTTCTCTGAGGATATCCATTCCGTCTATTCCCGGAAGGTTAAGGTCAAGTACGATCAGATCGTACATTTCCGCACAGATCATCTCAAGTGCCTCTTCTCCGTCATTGCACGTATCCACTTCATAACCGGCCTGATGCAGGCTTTTTGCAATCATATCACATAATTTTTTTTCATCTTCAACAACTAATAATCTCAATTTTTTCTCTCTTTTCTTAACAGGAATTTTACACCTGTTATTGTATAATGCAATCATCGAAAGGTCAATAAAAGGACTGTAAATAAGGAAAGGAGTGTCTTGATGAAATCAGAAAAAGCAACACAGATTCTTTTGCTTGCAGCAGGTATGCTGTTTTTTCTTGCCGGAATTTTCCGCGGGGAATCTGCAGTTGTACTTAGTAAGGCAATAAAAATATGTATGGAGTGTGTCGGAATTGGATAAAAAAATAAAATCAGCCAAAAACATTCCAGCCCGCTTCCGCGGATGGATCCAGGCAGCTGCAGTGCTGCTTACAAACATTCACATCCCGAATCTGTTTAAAGGGAAAATTTATCAGGGAAAAGCAAAGACAATGTGTGTGCCGGGGCTGAACTGCTACTCTTGTCCGGCCGCCACAGGTGCCTGTCCGATCGGAGCTTTTCAGGCTGTAGTCGGTTCTTCAAAGTTTAAGTTCACCTATTATATCACAGGCTTTTTTATCTTGCTGGGAGTTCTGCTGGGACGGTTTATCTGTGGTTTTCTCTGCCCGTTCGGATGGTTTCAGGATCTGCTGCATAAGATTCCGGGCAAAAAGTTTTCCACTGCAAAGATGAAACCTCTGCGGTATCTGAAATACGTGATCCTGGTTGTCTTTGTTATACTGCTTCCAGCATTTGTAACAAATTCACTTGGCATGGGCGATCCGTTTTTCTGTAAGTACATATGCCCACAGGGCGTCCTTGAAGGTGCACTTCCGCTCGCCCTTGCAAATTCAGGAATCCGTGCTGCACTTGGACACCTTTTTACATTCAAGTTTACGATCCTTGTGCTTTTCATTGTCCTGAGTGTTCTGTTTTACCGTCCCTTCTGTAAATGGATCTGTCCGCTTGGTGCCATCTACTCTCTGTTCAACAGAGTATCCTTTCTTAAAATCCAGGTGGACCACGAAAAATGCATAGGATGCCGGAAATGCATCCGGGCCTGCAAAATGGACGTCAAAGTAACAGAAACACCAAACCATCCGGAGTGTATCCGCTGCGGAGAATGTATGAAAGCCTGTCCGGTGGATGCAGTATGCTATCATTACGGATTTTCAAAGAAAAAACAGGCTGACGATCAATCAGAAAAATCAAATGGAAAAGGAGATTTAAAATCATGAAAAACAAATTCAAAAAAGTAATCGCTGCATCACTTGCAGTATCCGTACTTCTTGCTTTTACAGGCTGTGGCAACAATCAGGCTCCGTCAGCAGACAATAAAAAACAGGAATCTGCTTCCACGGCAGATACCGCAAGCATGGATGAACAAAGCAAAAAAAGAGATGACCTTTATCAGCAGGAAAATCAGATTTTTGCTGATCACAAAGATGCCTGGGACAAGGTATTTGGTCTTATGAACAAGAACAGTGCCGGTGAGAGCCTGAGTGAAAACTATGCAGATGTCCTTGCAGGCACCGTTGAATCTAATAAAGATTCTTTCACGGAAGAAGAATATGATACGCTGTGCAAAGACATTGAGACGATCCGCGGCATTGAAGAAGAGCTTGCAGCGATTGAAAAAGAGATTGCAGAAGCGGATTCTGCCAATGGTGGATCCTCAGAATCAGATGAATCTATCAGCTTATTCCAGGATTTCACGGGAAAAGATCTGGATGGAAAGGATGTTGATGAAAGCGTTTTCAAGAATAACAAGGTCACCGTTGTAAACTTCTGGTTCAGCGGTTGTAAGCCATGCGTTGAAGAACTTTCCAAACTGAATGAATTAAATGAAACACTTAAGACAATGGGCGGAGAAGTTGTCGGCATCAATACAGACACGTTAGATAACAATGAGGACGGAATCAAAGAAGCACAGGAAATTTTAAAAGCACAGGGTGCTTCCTACAAAAACCTGACGGTTGCTTCAGATTCAGCAATTGGAAAATATGCCAGCAGCATTATGGCATTTCCTACAACAGTTCTTGTAGATAAAGACGGAAATATCGTAGGCGAGCCTCTGATGGGAGGAATCGATGATCAGGCAAATTACGATCAGCTGATGGAACAGATCCAGGCTGTCATCAATCAGTAAACGTCAAGGGGGGGAGACCCCCCTTTTTTTTTGCTTCCGCATATGTTTTAGAATCTGAAAATTATCATATATACTATAAAAACATATAATATAAAAAATATTTTGTGCAAATATATAAGAATTTAAAACAAAAAATAAAAAAACAATAGCAAATCGTATAAAATTACATAGAAAAAACAAAATAAGCATGGTAAAATGTATAATCATTGAGAACGAAAATCGGACAGAAAGGCACTGTCGAGTACAAAAGTGAGAAGGAGGGCAGAGAAAAGAATTGCCTGTGGAAAGCATGAACTTGATTGAGTCCAGAAGGAACAAAATTCTGGCAGAAGGGAGAGAAATCATATGAAGATGAGATTCAGAAAGATTATGGCAGCCATTCTTTCGACAGCAATGGTTGCTGCTGCGATACCGGCATCCGGTATTCTGAATGTACAGGCGAAATCGCCGCAGGAGCATATTGATCTGTCCAGACAGGTGGCAGGTGAAGGTATGGTTCTGATGGAAAATGATGGTGCACTGCCATTGGCACAGGGCGAAAAAGTTGCCATGTTTGGGCGTGCAATGATTGATTATGTACGAGGCGGCGGAGGAAGCGGTGCAACGAACGTGGATTATACGCACAACATTCTCCAGGGGATGCAGATCAAGGAAGAAGAAGGAAAGGTCACCCTCTATCAGCCGCTGGTAGATTTTTATACGAAACAGGTCAGTGAAAAAGGCATTAAAAACGATGCAAATATTACCGTTACCGATGATATGTTAAATGCTGCGGCAGAAAATGCAGACACCGCAATTGTGACGATCGGACGTTATTCTTCGGAGGGAAGCGACCGCAGTGCATCAAAAGGTGACTACTATCTGTCAGATGCAGAGACAGAGCTTCTGACACGAGTGGCAGCGAAATTTAAAAAGACCGTTGTTGTATTGAATGTCGGTGCCGTTCTGGATACGGAATGGATCAAAGACATTCCGGGTATCGATTCTGTGCTGATGGCATGGCAGGCAGGTATGGAAGGTGGACTTGCCACAGCCGATGTCCTGGTGGGAGATGTAAACCCATCGGGTAAATTTGTGGATACATTTGCGAAAGATTATAAGGATTATCCAAGTTCCAATACATTTTATGAATCAAATTCTTATGTAAATTATGAAGAAGATGTGTTTGTCGGATATCGTTTTTTTGAAACTTTTGATCCAGAGTATACGAAAGTGAATTACGATTTTGGATATGGATTATCCTACACAACTTTTAAAACAGACAATGTAAACGTCAAAGTAGACGGAGAAAATATGGTTACGACAGCGACTGTTACGAATACCGGAAAGGTAGCCGGCAAACAGGTCGTGCAGGTTTATTTCTCAGCCCCGCAGGGAGAGCTGGGCAAACCTGGAAAAGAGCTGGCAGCGTTTGCAAAGACAAAACTGCTGCAGCCGGGCGAATCACAGGAGCTGACAATGACGTATGCGATCAGTGATATGTCAAGTTACGATGACACCGGAAAAGTTCAGAAATCCGCATACATTATGGAAGCCGGAGATTACAAGATCTACGTCGGCAATTCTATCAAAGATGCCGGAGAACATGGCGTACGTTATACCTATAAAGTAGAAGATACTGAAGTTACCGAGCAGCTTTCACAGCAGTGTGCACCGGTTCAGTTAAAGAAGAGACTTCTGGCAGACGGCACATACGAAGATCTCAAGACGAATTCAGATGAAATGAATCCGCATTACACAGTTCCGGCAGAAGGAACGACAAAAGTAGAAGCAGAGAACTTCCTGAATTCTTCCGGAAACCTGAGTGTGGAAACATTTTATGATGATAATCTGCAGATGAAAAAATGTCTGGCATTTTTAAATGAAGCAGGCAGATACATGGAATATGAGCTGACTGCAGAAGAGGCCGGCAAATATGAAGTGATCATGTGTATGGCAAATGGCTATGCAGAGATCCAAAACTGTTTTACCGTTGCAGTAAACGGTCAGCAGCAGCCGGGTATTTCATTTAATGCACAGCAGACCGGTGATGGAAATGGTGCTTCCGAGTGGTATAATTTTGAAGAATGTGAACCATTTTACATCAATCTTGACAAGGGCGTGAACCTGGTTCGTTTCATGGCAAATAAAAATAATCCAAACTATGATTATATACTGTTCAGACGTGTTGGCGATCAGGAGGAACTGTACAATAAAGTCATCAAAGCAGAAGGCGCGAACAAGATTGAGGCAGAAAAATACGATGCGGCAGGTACGACAGGCAACAACGCAGTACGCACCGAAAACTTTACAAAAGATGATTACACAGGGACTTGCCTGGCTTATATGAATTATGTCGGAAACTATGTGAGCTACTATCTGAATGTTGAAGAAGCCGGAGATTATAATGTGATATTAAATGTGGCAAATGGCCGTGCGGCATTCGATTTTGATCCGGGCATGGAAGTAGACGGAACGAAATTCCCGGCAACGATCAATGCAAAACAGACAGGTGACGGAAGCGGCAAGAGCGAATGGTACAATTTCGAAAATCTGGAACCGGTTACCGTAACCCTTCCGAAAGGACACAGCATTCTCACACTGAGGGCATCCGAAAAGGATAAATACCCGAATATCGATTATATTCTTGTAGAAAAGAAACAGACAGCAACACAGAGCCTGAAGAGTGCGGCAGCAAAAAAAGCCCGTACAGCCGAAGATACACCAGCTTCTGAACCGGCAGACAGCGGCAAGATCATGCTGGTGGATGTTTATAATAATCCGGAACTTATGGATGATTTCCTGGCACAGTTAAGTGATGACCAGCTCTGCACACTGATGGGTGGTCAGGCAAATACCGGTGTTGCAAATACCGGCGGTATGGGAAATCTGATGGAATACGGTATTCCAAATGCGATGACAGCAGACGGTCCGCAGGGTATCCGTATCGGTACAACCTGTACTGCATGGCCGATCTCCACACTTCTTGCAAGTACCTGGGATGTAGATCTGGTGAAGCAGGTAGGAAAAGCGGCAGCAGTGGAAGCACACGACAATGGTATTGATATCTGGCTTGCACCTGGTATGAATATCCACAGAGATCCGCTTTGCGGACGTAACTTTGAGTACTATTCCGAAGATCCTCTGATTACCGGAAAAATGGCTGCTGCAATCACAGAAGGCTGCCAGTCGGAAGGCGTTTCCATTACACTGAAGCATTTTACAACAAACAACAAAGAGACAAACCGAAACAGCAGCGATTCTAGAGTCAGTGAACGTGCACTGCGTGAAATCTACCTGAAAGGTTTTGAAATTGCAGTCAAAGAAGCACAGCCTTGGAGCATTATGACTTCTTATAACTTCTTAAACGGAATCGAAACATCTGAAAATAAAGATCTCCTGACAAACATCACCCGCGGTGAATGGGGATATGAAGGAATCTTTATGACAGACTGGGGCAACAACTCCAATCATGCAAGAGAAGTCCTGGCAGGAAACGATGTCAAAATGCCAAGCGGTTCTCCGGCAACTTTAAAAGCGGCCCTGAAGAAAGGCATCCTGAAACGTTCTGATCTGGAAGACTGTGCAGAACGTCTTGTGAAGATGATCATGAAAGTGAACATCTTTAAAGAAAAGATCCTCAATCCGGTGACAGTAGACATCGGTGATGACACATACTTTAAAGCAGCAGAAAATATTCTCTGGTCACAGACGGCAAGGGGCGAAAATACATCTGACGAAGATGGCGGAAAAGACCTCGGTTACTGTGATGCAGGAGCATGGACACAGTATCAGATCAACGTTGCCAAGAGCGGAACTTACAGCCTGTCTGCACGTTCTGCATCCAATGCAGGCGGCGGAGCATTTGATATTCTGGCAGACGGCACAAAGATTGCAAGTTTCAAGGCAGTCAACACCGGCGGATGGCAGAAATGGACCACACTGGAAGCACAGCAGATCAAACTGGAAGCAGGAGTTCATACACTGCGTATCGAGTTCACAGAGAGCGGTTCCAACCTGAACTGGCTGCATTTTGTAAGACAGTCTGAATACATTGAAAATCTGGAAAAACTGTACAAGGCATGGGCAAGTCAGGATCTTTCTGAATACACAGCAGAAAGTGCAGAAACCATGAGAACAGCCCTTGCAGCAGCAAAAGCAGTTCTGGATAAAGAAAATGCAACGGATTCTGAGATCCAGGCAGCTATCATTCAGATGACACAGGCGATCAATGCCATGGAATACGGCACAAACAAGGTACATCTGGAAGCAATCATTGAAGTAGCAGAAAAGACTCTGGCAAATCCGGGAGATTATGCAGATGTTTCCGCACTGGAAGCAGCAGTAAAAGCCGGAAAAGAAATTCTGGCAAAAGCAGATGCAACTCAGGAAGAAGCAGATGCAGCAGCAAATGCGATCGCAGACAGCATGCAGGCACTGATGGAAAGAGCAGATATCCGTTCCTTAAGAGAACTGACAGATGCAGCAAACGAGCTTCTGGAAAAGAACAGCGGCAAGTATACCGATGACACTGCAAAAGCATTGCAGGATGCAGTTGCCCATGCAGAAGAAATCCTGGGTAAAGACGGAAAATCCGATGCAGAGATCAATGAAGCTTACAATCAGATCATGGATGCTATTGTCGGACTTAAGATGAAAGGCAACAAGGCAGCTCTGGAAGCAATGATCAAAAAAGCAGAAAGCATTCTGGCGGAAAACAGCAGATATGTAGCGGCTACGATCGAAGGTCTGGATGAAGAACTTGCAGCAGCAAAAGCAGTTTATGAAAACAATCAGGCACTGCAGAGTGAAGTCAATGAAGCTGTTAAGAGCCTCACTTTCAAGATTGCAGAAGCAAGACTTCTGGGTGATGTAGACGGTGACGGTCAGATCACAACAAATGATACCGTGGAAATCCTGCGTGCGGCAGCTGAGATTGCCACACTTTCTGCAGAAGATGCAGCAAGTGCAGATGTAAACGGTGATGGTGTGGCAGATACCGCTGATGCAGTGCTGGTTCTTCAGTACGCATCCGAAGCAGTCAGTGGATTCTGATTTTTTGAACGCAGAGAAGCATTCCCCCGCTTCAAGTGTGCAGAGCACTAAGCGGTGGGTGAGGGGGATGCTTATGTCAGTGGGAGTTGAAAGCTCCCACTGACAGGTCGCGAAGCGACTGCGTTCATGAGCAAGTAGCGAAGCGGATTGCGAATGTCCGCTTTACGCAATGAGCGATTCTGAAAATAAAAAAGCAGCGGGAGTCTGATAAACTCCCGCTGTTTTTGTTTGACTGCCAAAAAATCAGAGCGTATAATGAAAAAGTAACCAGGTCGATGAATACAATATTCTAAAGGAGAAGAACGATTATGAAAAATGCAGCAAAAACCCCGGGTAAGTTGCTTGCAGGTTTGTGTCTGATACTGTTTTTCTGTCTGATGCCGGTCCGGTCTTATGCAGCAGAGCAGCAGCTTTCTGAGATCACAAAACTGTATGTAACGGGAATTTATGGCAGCGAAACACTGCCGCAGCAGAAAGTCAACTGGCAGTATGCAGATAAGGGGTATTATCTGTGTATGCCTTCCGGAGCAGATTTAAGCAATGTACAGCTTCATTTCACAGAAAACAGTGACGGAAATGAAAATGCCGACAGTTATGTTATGATCGGCGGACAAAAAATAAACTGCGGAGATTCTACAGATCTCTCAGGAACAAGCAAATTGCAGATTTCACTCGCCGGAGGCAAAAGTGTTAGCGTAAATATTGTAAAATCGGCAGAGATTCCGGCAATGTTTATCCAGACAGCATCCGGTACGCTCGATAAGGTTCATGCAAGCAAAGACAATAAAGAAAAAGGTACAATGGCACTTGTCAAAGCAGACCGCAGCGTAGATTTTGACGGAAACTTAAAGCAGATCAAAGGCCGTGGAAATTCCACCTGGGGATTTGCGAAAAAACCATATAATATCAAACTGGAAAATTCGTCAGATCTGCTTGGAATGGGCAAGGGAAAAGGCTGGTGCCTGCTTGCCAATTATACGGATCGTTCTCTTCTTCGAAATCGGATCGTGTACAATCTGGCAGAAGAGACCGGGATTCCATTCACCATGGACAGCCGAAACATCGATCTTTATATCAATGGCGATTACATGGGATCTTATCTTATCACAGAAAAAATCGAAATCGGAAAAACGAGAGTCAACATTACGGATCTGGAAGATGCCACAAGTAAGGCAAATGATAATGCAGATCTGGAAACCTATGAGCAGAAAGGAACAAATGATTATAAAGCAGGCACACAGAAATGGGTGGATATTCCAAATGATCCGGAAGATATCACAGGCGGATATCTGCTTGAACTTGAGCTTGGAGAGCGTTACAAAGATGAAACAAGTGGTTTTGTGACAACAGGCGGGCAGGCAGTCACTATGAAATGCCCGGAATGTGTATCGGAAAATCAGATCAAATACATCAGTGAATTTTATCAGAATATGGAAAATGCTCTTTATTCCAAAGATGGCTATACAACGGACAGCAAAGGGGAGCGTCATGCTCTTTCTGATTATATTGATATCGAATCACTGGCACGTATGTACCTGCTCCAGGAATTTTCCATGAACCTGGATTCCGGTATCACAAGCTTTTATCTCTATAAAGACTCTGATCTGACCGGTGATGGAAAGCTTCATGCCGCACCGGTATGGGATTTTGATGTGGCACTTGGAAATTACACCTCCCGAAATGGCACAGACTTTACTGACCCGACACAGTGGTGGGCAAAAATTTCCAGAATGTACGACAACAGCAGTAAATATAATGTCATGGCACAGGCTGTGCAGCACGAAGAAGTGTGGAATAAAGTAAAAGAATTATGGCAGAGTGAATTCATGCCGGCGATCAAGTACATACTGGGAGAGTCCACCGCCTACACAGCAACAAAGATAAAAACACTGGATGCATACAAAGCAGAAGTAAGTGCATCCGCAGCGATGAACTTTATCCAGTGGCGTGACCTGATGGAGAATCCATGGAATCACAGCAGTGAAAGTTTTGTAAATACCGGTCTTACTTATGATGATAATATTGAATATCTGAGAAATTTTATGACGAAAAGATGCGATTTCCTGAACCGTAACCTGGGTGGGGAAAGTACAGGAACAGATCCGGATACATCGCAGAAAGTAACCGTCATAGAAGATGATACCAGATTTTATGCTGCAAAAAATATTTTAAATTCCTCCGGAGATGTCAGGGCAGAAGATACATCAGATGAAGGCGGAGGAGAGAACCTTGGCTATTGCAACCAGGGCAGTTTAACAGAATATAAAATCAATGTAACGACGGCCGGTACTTATAACGTTAAGGCACGTGTTGCTTCGAATGACGGAACAGGAGCATTCAGCATTTATGTCGATAATCAGAAAATTGCAACATACCGTGCAGTCAATACAGGCGGATGGCAGGTTTGGACAACTACAGATGCCCAGGAGATCACACTGGAAGCCGGAGAACATTCATTTGCCATCTACTTTGAAGAAAGCGGCATGAATCTGAACTGGCTGCAGTTCACACGGGAAACGGGTACCGATCCGAAACCAGACCCGAAACCAGACCCGAAACCAGATCCAGACCCGGATCCAACGCCGACTCCAACACCGGACCCAGACCCAGATCCAACGCCGACTCCAACGCCGGACCCAGACCCGACTCCAGATCCAAATCCGACTCCAGATCCGACTCCAACACCAAGTCCGAAACCGGATTCGAGCAAAGATCAAAATACGGTAACGCTGACAAAGGGCAGTATCTGTCAGGACGCAAAAGGTATCCTGAAATATCGAATCACAAAAATGGCAGCCAAAAACGGCACCGCAGAAGTGATCGGAATTCAGAAAAAATCAGGAAAAGTAACAATTCCTTCAACAATTACGGTTCAGGGCATTACTTTTAAAGTAACAGCGATTGCAGAGAAAGCTTTTCGAAATGACAAAAATCTGAAAAGTGTTGTCATCGGATCCAATGTGAAAAAAATCGGAAAACAGGCATTTGAAAAATGTAAAAAACTTTCTTCTGTCACATTCAAAGGAAAGAAAGCACCGACTATTGGCAAGGCAGCATTTAAAGGAATCAAGAAAAAAACAAGTGTCCAGGTAACAGGCAGTATGAAAAAAAGTCAGGTGAAAAGATTGCAGAAACGCATGAAAACAGCAGCCCCTTCTGTAAAGATCACTTACAAGAAAAAAATAACCGTTCGTTTTTAGCGGAACACAGTAAAAAGCATGCCATAGCATACAGAAAAACAGTTTCTGAATGTTATGGCTGTTTTTCTTTTGTGAAAAGTATGATAGTATAGTGATGGAACAGGCAGATTTCAGGAGAAAAAGACAATGAAACTAAGTATCATAGTACCTGTTTATCAGGCAGGAAAATATTTGGAAAAATGCATAAAAAGTATTCTTGATCAGACATTTACTGATTTTGAGTTAATATTGGTAGATGATGGATCAAACGATGGCAGCGAAAAAATATGTGATGATTATGCGAAAAAAGATGCCAGGATAAAGGTTATACATCAGAAAAATCAGGGCGTTTCCAGTGCACGAAACGCAGGAATGAATTGTGCCGAAGGAGACTACATTGCTTTTGTGGATGCTGATGACTGGATTGAAACAGATATGTTTGAGCAATGTATGGATGCGATGGAGCAGCATAAAGTGGATGTTATATATCATGGAATGACAAAAGGTATATGGAAGGCAGATAAAAAAGTATCATTACAGAAAAATATTCCCTCAGTTGAGGGGGTTCTTTCGAAATCGAAATTAAGAAAATATATGTTAAAACAAAAAGAAGGTGTAGCGGTTAACTGTTTTTCTTATTTGTTTTCGAGGAAAATAGCAGATGCTGTTCGATTTGATATTACAATGCCATATTCAGAAGATAATATGTTTGTTATGCAGGTATTGACAAACGCAAAGTCCTACTATTTCCTGCAAAATTGTGGATATCATTATGATGCCCGAATCGGTTCTGCGGCATACCGATGGCAGCCAGCCATGCTGGAGTGTTATCAGAAAACATTGAAGGCTACGAGAAATTTTTTGCAATCGTTGAGTTTCTCAGAACAAGAAGAACAGCAGGTTATGGCAATGAGGAGTGTTGATGGCTATGCATCACTTATCTATAATTTATGCCTGCCAACCTGCACTTTGAGTTTAAGAGAAAAAAATAAAATCCTGAAGCGTGCAAGAAAAGCATTCAACATTGATTATTATAAAAAATTCTACCATATGGACCAGAAAAATATGTTTGAAAAAACAAAGACAGTATTAACATTTCTCCATCTGGAAGGTATATTAATTGTATTAGGACCATTGTACTGTAAAAAATAAGCAATAGGATCATGAAAGGATTGTGGAGGTATCTATGAAGAACATAAACTGGGCTGTACTTGGTACAGGTGTTATTGCAAATGAAATGGCAGTTGCTCTGAAAAAGAATGGAAAGAATATTTATGCAGTCGGCAATCGAACCCATGAAAAAGCAGTTATTTTTGCTGAAAAATATGGCATCGGCAAAGTCTATGCGGATTACAATGAAATGTTCACCGACCCGGATGTTGATGTGATTTATATTACAACACCGCACAATACGCATCTTAATTTTATGAAAAAGGCCATTGAAAACGGTAAACATATTCTGGTGGAAAAATCAATCACGCTCAACAGCGACGAACTGAATGAAGCATTGGCACTTGCAGAAGAAAAAGGTGTTATCGTCGGGGAGGCAATGACGATTTTCCATATGCCGATCTATAAAAAGCTCAGAAAAATTCTGGAGAGTGGGGCACTTGGAAAAGTGAATCTGATCACGATGAATTTCGGCAGTTTTAAAGAGTACAATATGGGCAACCGCTTTTTTAACCGCAATCTTGCCGGCGGTGCAATGCTTGATATTGGTGTTTATGCACTTTCTTTTATCCGCTGGTTTATGGATTCGAAACCGGATCAGTTATTGTCGCAGGTGAAACAGGCACCGACCAAAGTGGATGAGCAGGCGGGATTATTATTGACGAATGCGGAAGGTCAGATGGCAACCGTTATGCTTTCTCTTCATTCGAAACAGCCGAAACGTGGCATGGTTTCCTGCGAGAAAGGCTACATAAAGGTGATGGAATATCCAAGAGCCTGGGAGGCAAAAATCACTTATACCGACAGCGGAAAAACAGAGCTGATCAAAGCCGGTGAAAATGCAGACGCACTTGCATACGAGCTGGCAGATATGGAAAAAGCAATAAACGGTGATCCATCCTGTATGCATCTGGATTATACAAAAGATGTTATGGATATGATGACAGAGTTTCGAAAATCCTGGGGATTTACCTATCCGGAGGAAGAAAAATAATTTCCGACTGTGATAACAGAAAAACAGAAATTCCCAAAAGGCTGTACCGTTGTATGAAACAGAGAGTGAATATTTCAGAAGGAAAGAATCCAGGAACGACAGTTAAGAAAAGTGGATTCTGTTGAGGATTTTGCTGCATGGGAATATAGTAACGATTACAGGATAAATTTGTGAAAGGATGTACAACTATGAATTATACAGAAAGAGCAAAACAGCTCGGTTTTTCAGCTGCAGCTGTTATGGACACGAAAAATCTGGTTTTCAAACCGGAGTACCGCGTTTTCTGCGAGGAGAATCGATGCGGAAATTATGATCGGAATCCTGCTTGTCCACCGGAAAGCGGAAGCGTGGAAGAAATGAAAGAAAAAGCATTATCCTACAACAAAACACTTGTCTTACAGACAACACAAAGCAATGATATGGATTATAAAAAAGCAAAACTTGTCCACAACAGGCTGACAGAATCTCTGGCAGAAGAGATGAAAAAAGACGGAAAAAGTGATCTTTTGATCATGACTGCCGGTCCGTACAGGCATCATTCCTGTATGTCAGCATATTGTGTGGATGCTCAGGAAATGGCAGATGCAGTAGGGATGATCTGCTGGGGAAAAGATGGAAAAGTTCGCTATTTTTCGCAGGTTCTTTTTCATGATACCGGAAAGTAATATCGGGCAGAAGGAAAAGACATAAAAGACGGTTACAGTATATGTTTCATGCGGTTGATTGGATACGAAAAAAAGAAGAAACAAAAAGATTGACATGCATCACATAAACTGTTATAATAATCACAAAACAGAAACAAAATTTGAGATAAACGAAGATTCGATATTATTCTTTATTCACATCCAATGCCATTCGGCAGGAAAATCCAACAAAATAGAAGACCTGCACGAAGCGGTATGATAAATGATATGACTTGTATTTTACAGATATCAGTTTTACATCAAAATTTCCATGCTGCTTCTAATGTGCAGAAAAACAAAAAGGAGAAGCTTATGGGAGAAAAGGACATTACAGAGAAAATACTGGAGGATCATAATGATGTGTTTGCTGATATTATAAATGGTCTTGTTTTTGCAGGAGAACAGAAAATTTTGGCTGAGTCACTGGAAAATACAGCAGTTCATTCACAGTATAAAGCAGACGATGAGAAAGTACATGAATTGGAACGAGATATTGCAAAGTACTGGAAAGATGGTGAAGTAGAACTGGCAATCTGCGGAATTGAAAATCAAAGCAGCGTAGAAAAATATATGCCGTTTCGAGTTATGGAATATGATGGAACAGCGTATCGCAGTCAGTTGCAAAAAAGCAGAAAAGAAATCCTGCCGGTTATGACGATTGTTCTCTATTATGGAACAGAACATCACTGGTATGCAAAAAAGAATATTAAAGCATTGATGAAGATTCCAGATGGAATGGAAAAGTATATTAATGATTATAAAATTCAGATTTTCGAGGTTGCATGGCTGACAGAAGAAGAAATCGAAAGGTTTCAAAGCGATTTTCGTATTGTGGCAAATTTTTTTGCCCAGAAAAGAAAAAATAAAGATTATATACCGGATGATCCAACAGAAATCAAATATGTAGATGAAGTCTTAAAACTTCTCAATGTGATGACCGGAGATAAACGCTATGAAAAGATATTTCAGAAAAAGAAAGGAGTGCGAAGTATGTGTGATGTAGCAGAAAGATTGGAAAAAATGGGCATTGTAAAAGGAATTGAGATCGGAAGACTGGAAGGAAAAGAAGAGGGAAAAGCAGAAGGAAAAGCAGAAGGAATTCTGGAAGGCAAAATGCAGGTATATAGAAATCTTCTCAAAAAGGGATTTACGGAAAAAGAAGCAAGGGAAATTACAGAAATTTCGTGATATGTCGGTTGTTCTTTTCCTTTACATCGCTGCAAAAAGGGTATAACATATAATTATTATCAGAGAAGAAGGTGAAAGGAAAATTATGGATTATTCAATCAATACAAAATGTGTGCAGGCAGGTTATACTCCGGGGAATGGAGAACCAAGACAGATCCCGATCATTCAGTCAACGACTTATAAATACAATACGAGTGAAGATATGGGAAAACTGTTTGATCTGGAAGCAGAGGGATATTTTTATTCCAGACTGCAGAATCCGACAAATGATTATGTAGCAGCAAAGATCACAGCACTGGAGGGCGGAAAAGCCGGTATGCTGACTTCTTCCGGTCAGGCGGCCAATTTCTTTGCTCTGTTTAATATCTGCGAAGCAGGAAGTCATATCGTAGCTTCTTCATCCATTTATGGAGGAACCTACAATCTGATTTCTGTAACAATGAAAAAGATGGGAGTAGATGTGACGTTTGTTGATCCGGACTGCACGGAGGAAGAGTTAAATGCAGCATTTCAGGAGAACACAAAGGTGGTATTTGGCGAGTCCATTGCCAATCCGGCTCTGACGGTACTTGATATCGAGAAGTTTGCAAAAGCAGCCCATGCACACGGAGTTCCGCTGATCGTGGATAATACGTTCCCGACGCCGGTGAATCTGCGGCCGATTGAATGGGGAGCTGATATTGTGACACATTCTACCACGAAATATATGGATGGACATGGAGCAGCCCTTGGCGGAGCAATCATAGATGGCGGCAATTTTGACTGGATGGATCATGCGGATAAGTTTCCGGGACTCTGTACACCGGACGAGTCCTACCATGGAATCACTTATGCGGAAAAATTTGGAAAAGAAGGAGCATTTATCACAAAATGTACTTCTCAGTTGATGCGTGATCTTGGATGTGCCCAGTCACCGCAGAGTGCCTTTATTTTAAATCTTGGTCTGGAATCGTTGCATGTGCGTATGCCAAGACATGTGGAAAATGGACAGGCAGTTGCAGAATTTCTGGAAAAGCATGATAAAGTAGAATTTGTCAACTATCCGACACTTCCATCTAACAAGTACTATGAAATCGCAAAAAAATATCTGCCAAACGGCGGATGCGGCGTTGTTTCATTTGAACTGAAAGGCGGAAGAGAAGCAGCAGAGAAATTTATGAAAAACCTGAAGCTGGCAGCAATCGAGACACACGTAGCAGATGCAAGAACCTGTTGCCTGAATCCGGCAACATCCACACACCGTCAGATGACAGATGAGCAGCTGATCACAGCCGGTATTCCGGCGGGATTGATCCGTATTTCCTGCGGACTGGAAGATAAAAATGATCTGATCGCAGATATTGCACAGGCACTGGATGCAATTTAGATTAAGAATGAGCTATGTAAAATGTTGCAATAATGCCAGAAATGCAATTATAATCTCCGGCAGATTGTAGAGGTACACAGAAGAATATATCATGCGATACATGATGTGTACCTCGCAGCAAAATGCCGGAGATATCCTTGAATATCAGATTTCTCAGATTTCCCAGCGTCCGGATGCTCCGCAAGGCAGCACCAGTCCATTGCCGGAAACAGGAAGTCCGACTTCCTGGGAATCTACATGTCCGTGAAAAGCGGCAAGTTCGGTTGCCAGCATGTAGGTGAGGACGGCAGGAGCCAGTCCGGTGGTATAGGAATTTACAAGAAAGAAAAGCGGTTTATCGCTTAAAAGCTTTGCACAGAGCTTGATGAGCGGATGAATCGCTTCTTCTATTTTCCAGATTTCTCCTTTTGGTCCGCGACCGTAAGAAGGCGGGTCCATGATGATGGCGTCGTAATGATTGCCGCGGCGGATTTCACGCTCTACGAATTTTACACAGTCATCGACGATCCAGCGGATCGGTGCATCTCCAAGTCCGGAAGAACGTGCATTTTCTTTTGCCCAGGTAACCATTCCTTTGGAGGCATCTACGTGTGTAACGCTTGCTCCGGCAGCGGCAGCGGCCAGGGTAGCTCCACCAGTGTAGGCAAAGAGGTTCAGAACCTTGATCGGGCGTCCGGCTTTTTTGATCTTTTCAGAGAACCAGTCCCAGTTAGTAGCCTGTTCCGGGAACAGACCGGTATGTTTGAAACTGAAAGGTTTTAACTGAAAGGTCAGCCCCAGTTTCTGATAGTGGATACTCCACTGTTCTGGGAGATCAAAAAATTCCCACTCACCGCCGCCGCGTTTGCTGCGATGATAGTGTGCATTCGGGCGTTTCCAGCCTCTCAGTGTTTTCGGAGTATCCCAGATAACCTGCGGGTCCGGACGAACCAGAGTATAATCTCCCCAGCGTTCCAGTTTTTCTCCTTTGGAAGTGTCAAGCACTTCGTAATCTTTCCAGTTTTCAGCAATCCACATAATAATGTCCTTTCGTGTGTTTGTTTATTTTTTGATTCTTCTTCAGACTTCTTTGGAACGGAACCAGTAAGTATAAAAATCCTCAAATCCCAGTGATGTATACAGATTTTTAGCGGCAGTATTTCCTTTTACAACCTGAAGGTAAGCGTGTGTCGCACCTTTTTTCTGAGCCTCGGTCAGAATCGAACTGCAGATCGCACGTGCGAAATGCTTTCTGCGGCAGCTTGCATCGACATAGATCGCATACAGTCCGATGTGTCCGCGGTCGAGAATACCAAGACCTGAGGCAACCATGCGGCCTTCGATTTCAATACAGGCGACGATCGTCTCTTTCGGGATCGCTTTGAACATCGATGGTACAATGCGGCGAAGCGTCGGTCTGGTCGTGCCGTTCAGACGAAACAGCGACTCAATCCACTCGTCCGTGATCCGGTCGCGGAGCTGGACAGCGATATGTCCCGGATAAAAAACAGAAGAAGGCAGATTTGAATTCCTTCCATAATATTCATATTCTACGGATTCTGCCGGATAAGGATGAAAATTTGTCATCGGCATCGTCATAACCTCGGTGGTATGGCGGATCTCATAACCTTTTTCTTCCAGAAGTTTATCAAAAGACGAATCCAGAAGCGGATTGATCTTGAAATTAGACGGTGTGTGGTAATTGCGGTACTGAGCCTCGCAGTAAGCAATTTTCTCCTCAATCGGAATCAAGGAGTCACCAACCTGTTCCACACTGTTGGTACGGTAAGTATAATTATGAGAAAACCGGATCAGCCAGCCGTCATAAAGCTCAATCTTGTGGGACGGCCAGGCGTTCAGTGAGATTTCCTCGATCAGTTTCATATAAGCAGCGTCTTTTTGCATGAAAATTGCTCCTTTGTAAATTAGGTAACGGGTATCGATAAACCCGGCATTCTTAGTATAGCGACTCAAGATGAGAAAATCAAGCAAGTTCTGCTTTAAGTCGAACACAGGTGAGGCTTGACCATGGTACTTTGATTTGCTAAAGTATATATGTGATGTCAGAAACGGAAAAATCTGTCTCTGGCATGATAGCTGAAAATTACTTTATCTAACAAAGTAACTTGTACAACTTGGCATTATCAGAAACAGAAGTTCTGGATTTACAGGAGGCGAAAAGCGATGAAACTTGGATTTATCGGCTGCGGAAATATGGCGAAAGCCATGCTTGGCGGCATTTTAAAAAATGAGATCTGTGCAAAAGAAGATGTGATCGCGACGGCAAAGAGTGAGGCGAGCAGAGAAAATGCCAGAAATACTTATGGAATTCAGGTAACAGCAGATAATATAGAAGCAGCGAAAAGTGCGGATGTGCTGGTGCTCGCAGTAAAACCGATTTTTTATGAAGAAGTGATCCATGAGATTAAAGATGCAGTGGATGAAAAGAAAATTATCATTTCCATTGCACCGGGAAAAACACTGGCATGGCTGGAAGAGCAGTTTGGCAAAAAAGTAAAGCTGGTAAGATGCATGCCGAATACACCGGCCCTGGTCGGGGAAGGCATGACCGGCGTGTGCTGCAACGAAGAAGTGTCAGACGCAGAGATGCAGGATGTGCTGAAAATCCTTGAGAGCTGTGGAAAAGCAGAAATGCTTCCGGAGCGTCTGATCGATGTGGTTGTTTCCGTCAGCGGAAGTTCACCGGCATATGTATTTATGTTTATTGAAGCGATGGCAGATGCGGCCGTTGCGGATGGTATGCCGCGTGCACAGGCATATCGTTTCGCAGCACAGGCAGTCCTTGGCAGTGCAAAGATGGTGCTGGAGACAGGCAAACATCCCGGTGAACTTAAAGACATGGTATGCTCACCGGGCGGCACAACGATTGAGGCAGTGCGTGTTCTGGAAGAAAAGGGCATGCGAAGTGCTGTGATCGAAGCAATGAAAGCATGCGTCAAAAAAGGACGGGAAATGTAGGAGGTAAAATCAATGAATGAGAAAACAGTCTGGGAATCTTATACGGAAGAAGACAAAAAGAAAGTATATGATTTCTGTGAAGAATACAGAACATTTCTCTCAAAATGCAAGACAGAGAGAGAATGTGTAAAAGAGATTTTAAAAGAAGCAGAAGCAAAAGGTTACAGGAGTCTGAAAGAAGTTCGCAGATCCGGCGAAAAACTGCAGGCCGGCGATAAAGTTTATGTTTCCATCATGGGAAAAACACTGGCACTGTTCCATATCGGAAAAGAACCTATGGAAAAGGGCATGAATATTTTAGGAGCTCACATTGATTCTCCGAGACTGGACCTGAAGCAGAATCCGCTTTATGAGAGCGATGGTCTGGCGATGCTGGAAACACACTACTACGGCGGAATCAAAAAATATCAGTGGGTTGCGATGCCGCTGGCACTGCACGGTGTTGTGGCAAAAAAAGACGGAACAAGCGTGGAGATTGCACTGGGTGAAGATCCATCTGATCCGGTTATCGGCATTTCCGATCTGCTTCCGCATCTTGGCAAAAAACAGATGGAAAAACGTGGCAATGAAGTGGTAGAAGGCGAAGACCTTAATATCTTAGTCGGCAGTATACCGCTTTCCGGCGAAGAAAAAGAGCCGGTCAAAAAGCAGATCCTTCAGCTGTTAAAAGAGAAATATAATATAGAAGAAACCGATTTTATTTCTGCAGAACTGGAAGCTGTTCCGGCCGGAAATGCAAGAAATTATGGACTGGATGAGAGTATGATCATGGGCTATGGCCAGGATGACAGAGTGTGTGCCTACCCATCCTACCGGGCAATGTTTGAGCTTGACAAACCACAGTACACCTGTGTATGCCTGCTGGTAGATAAAGAAGAGATCGGCAGCGTCGGTGCGACCGGTATGCACTCCAGATTTTTTGAAAATGCAGTGGCAGAGATCATGGATGCAGCCGGAGATTACAGCGAACTGAAAGTACGCAGAGCACTTCAGAGTTCCAGAATGTTATCTTCCGATGTCAGTGCAGCTTACGATCCGAATTATCCGGCCGTCATGGAAAAGAAAAACAGTGCCTTTTTCGGCAAAGGACTGACCTTCAATAAATTTACCGGTTCCAGAGGAAAATCCGGTTCCAACGATGCAAATGCAGAATACATCGCAAGAATCCGCAAGATCCTTGATGAAAATGAGGCGGCTTTCCAGACAGCCGAGCTTGGAAAAGTTGATGAGGGCGGAGGCGGAACGATCGCTTATATCCTGGCAAACTACGGAATGGAAGTCATTGACTGCGGCGTGGCAGTGCAGAACATGCACGCACCGTTCGAAGTGACAAGCAAAGCAGATATCTATGAAGCATTTAAAGGTTATCTGGCATTTCTGGAAGAAATGGGCGAGCGGGAATTTTAAACCGTAATTTTTTTAAAAAAGAGCAGCAGAGGAGATAAAAACCTCTGCTGTTTTTGATTAATCCGACTGTATATCCTGATACATAATAAAAATTTACAAGAAAAACGTATAATTTTACATGGAAAATCAAAAGAAAATTGTGTAAAATCTATAATCATAGAGCAAAACGTATAAACGAGCAAAAGGAGGAGCAAAGAATGAAAAAACGTAACAGAAAAATCAGAAGTGCCATGGCAGCGGCACTGGCAGTGAGTATGGTCGCAGCACCGTGTTCTTCTGCATTGGCAGCCAGCACAAGTGACGAGATCACACAGCGCGAGATTGACAATGCAGCACTGGCAAGAGAGGCAGCCGGACAGGGTATGGTTCTGCTGGAAAATGAAAACCATACACTTCCTTTGAAAACAAAAAAACTGGCACTGTTCGGAAGCGGTGCGGTTCGTACCATCAAAGGCGGATTTGGTTCCGGTGACCCGTTCAACGGAGGACTTTCCGGAGGTGGTTCCTGGGATGTAGATCTGAATGAACGTTATAATATCCACATTTATAATACCTTTAAAAAAGCCGGCTATGATATCGTAAACTCTGATATGCTCGATGCATACGCAGATGCTTATGATGCACAGCACAAAATTGAAGGAAACAGTACGATGAACTGCTTCAAATTCCCTGAGATGGAGATCAGTGATGAAGAGCTGGCAGATGCTTCCGCAGATTCCGATACGGCAATCTATGTCATCAGCCGAAATGCCGGTGAAGGTACCGACCGTACACTGAAAGGGACGAAGGGAACTTACAACGGAGAATCTTATGATATTGGTGATTATTATCTGACGGATCTCGAACGTGAAAATCTGGAGCGTGTGGCAGCGTCCTTTAAAAAGACCATCGTTGTTCTGAATGTCGGCGGTATTATGGATACAAAATTCTATAACGAGATTAACGGACTGGATGCAATGCTTCTGATGGGACAGGCAGGTCAGGAAGGCGGCAACGCACTTCTGGATGTTCTGACCGGAGCCGTAACCCCATCCGGAAAACTGGCAGATACTTGGGCAGAAAACTACAGTGACTATCCGGCATCAGATACCTTTGCAAATGCAGACGGAAACGTCAAGAAAGAAGTTTATAACGAAGGTATTTATGTCGGCTACCGCTATTTTGATACCTTTAATATCACACCGAAATACGAGTTTGGTTATGGACTTTCCTACACAGATTTCAAAATTGAGACACAATCTGTGACAGCAGATGCCGATAAAGTTACCGTAAAAGTAAAAGTTACCAATACCGGCAGCACTTACAGCGGAAAAGAAATCGTACAGGTTTATTATTCCGCACCGGATTCTGCAGAGGCAGAGAAAGAATATCAGGAACTTGGCGGATTTGCAAAAACGGATGAACTTGCACCGGGCGAATCACAGATTCTGACGATTTCTTATGATACAAAAGACATGGCATATTATAATGAAGACCAGGCAGCTTATATTCTGGATAAAGGAAAATACTATGTGCGTGTCGGTGATTCTTCCAGAAATACCAGTGTTGAGGCAACCATTGAAGTGGATGACACCACACTGACTGAACAGCTTTCCAACCAGATGGAAGTTCCGGACGGCGAAGATCTGGTAGAATGGAGCAAACCGGAAGAGGGCTACAGTTATCCAACAGAGGAAGCAGAAAAAGAAGCAGCTCCGGTTATCAAAGTTGATGCTTCTGAAATTAAGACAGAAGACCATGCATCTGCATATGAAAATGAAGAAGTAACCACTTACACAACAGATGCTGCTTATGAAGCAACACAGCCGTACGAAAAAGTAGAAGTGGTAGAAAAGAAAGATTCTACTTTAAAAGATGTCATTGAAGGAAAAGCTACGATGGGCGAATTTGTCGCACAGATGAGTGTAGAAGAACTGGCGGCTCTGAACTGCGGAAGCGGATGGGGCGTTGCCAATGAAAATTCTCCGATCGTTGGAAGCAACTCTTCTACGGTAAAAGGTGCAGCAGGTGAGACAACCGTTTACGATCAGTATGGCATTCCGGGCATCGTTCTTGCAGACGGCCCTGGAGGTGTACGAGTAGCACAGAAATTTGATGCGACCATTGAAGGAAGCGATGAAAAACAGACACTGTACCAGTATTGTACCGCATGGCCGGTAAGTTATGTACAGGCTCAGACCTGGGATACCGACCTTGTAAAACGTATCGGTGTTGCATTTGGTAAAGAAGTTGATGAAATGAACATCACACTTCTGCTCGGACCTTCTCAGAATATTCACCGTGATCCGCTCTGCGGAAGAAACTTTGAGTACTATTCAGAAGATCCGGTTGTATCCGGTGTTATGGCAGCAGCCTGCACACTGGGCGTTCAGGAAACACCGGGTGTTGGTGCATGCCTGAAGCATTTCGCAGCAAATAACCAGGAAAGTAACCGTAATGCAGTTGACACGATCGTAAGCGAACGTACTCTGCGTGAAATTTACCTGAAAGGTTTTGAAATTGCAGTAAAAGAATCTCGTCCGATGTCTATTATGACATCCTACAACCTGATCAACGGCGTACCGACTGCAGATTCTTACGATCTGTGTACCAACATCGCCCGCGGTGAATGGGGATTTGACGGTCTGATCATGACTGACTGGAACGGCGGTTCCTCCACTCCGATGAAGTCCATGCATGCAGGAAATGACATGATCATGCCGGGCGGAGCAGAGAGAGCACAGAATATTGTAAACGGTATGCAGGATGCAGCACCGGTATTCGATGAAAGAGGACAGGTAGCAGTCGATGTTCAGCTGATGTACGGATTTGTTAAAGTATATTCTGCAAAATGGAATGAATTTACACCGTCTGCCGCTGGAACAAAGACGGTAACGACATCACTTGGTGAAGGCTATACAGCAACCGTTGCAGATGACGGAAGAATCCTTGTAAACGGTGAAGAAATCTATCTGAACTATCGTCAGGGATGGTTCAATCCTGGAACATTCAGCGTACCGGCAACAACCGATGTTGTAACCGTAAGCAACGATGGCAAGACTCTGACTTACAAAGGTGAATATGTAGACAACAACATCATCTGCCTCGGCGATGTACAGAAGAGTGCGATCAACAACCTGAACATCATCATGAACTCCAACATGATGCAGAGACGTTATGGTGTAGAAGTAAAAGACTACAGCACAGCACTTGGCAACCTGAAAGCATATCAGAGCGTAACAAAAGACAGCGTACAGAAAGCTTCTGCAAACGTTGAATCCTTAAACAAAGTGATCGCTATGGTAGAAGACCTGAATGCTTCTGATTATACAAAAGCAAGCTGGGCAGCAGTAGAAGAAGCTCTGAATGCAGCAAAAGCAGTAGCAGCAAAAGCAGATGCAACCGTTATTGAGACAACAAACGCAATGACAGATCTTCTGGCAGCAATGAACAGCCTGGAACAGGGTGTTGAGAAAACACATCTGGAAATCTCCATAAAAGAAGCTGAAAAAGTGCTGGTACGTGCAGACAAATACAGCAGCCTTGGAAATCTGGAAGAAGCAGTAGCAAACGGTAAAGCCGTTCTTGCAAACGAAGATGCAGATCAGGAAACCGTAAGTGCAGCAGCAACTGCAATCCTGAACGAGCTGAGCAAAGCAGTGAAAAATGCAGATCTTTCCTCACTGGAAAGCCTGATCAAATCTGCAAAGAAACTTCAGGATGGAAATTACACAAGCAATTCTCTTGCAAAACTGGATGAAGTAATCAAAGCAGCAGAAGCTGTTGTAGCAAACAAGAACAGAACCGCTGAAGAAGTAAACAAAGCTTACAGCGATCTGATCGATGCAGTGATCTCTTTGGAAAAGAAAGGCAACAAAGCGGCTCTGAAAGCAATGCTTGAAAAAGCAGCAGCTGTTCTGGAAGATAGCGATGCTTATGTAGCAGCAACCATCGAAGGACTTGCAGATGTAAAAGCAGATGCACAGGCAGTTTATGATAACGATGATGCAGTTCAGAATGAAGTAAACGTAGCAGTTCGTACACTGACACTGAAACTTGCAGAAGCAAGACTGTTAGGTGACGTAGACAACGATGGTGCAGTGACAACAGCCGACAGTACCGCACTTCTGGCAGCAAGTGCAGAACTGACAGAACTGGATGCAGATGCAGCGGCGGCAGCAGATGTAAACGGTGACGGTGTTGCAGACACAGGCGATGCAGCTCTGATCCTTGAGTATGCAGCAGAGAAAGTTGCAGGATTCTAAAAAATTCTGTATACAAGAAGAATAAAGAATAAAGGCGGCAGAGGAAGTAATTCCTCTGTCGTTTTTTGCTGTCAGGGAGTCCTGAAATATACAAAAAATCAATACAGGATGATTCATCGGAAGCCTGTTTGTGTAAAAAACCAGGCATTTCAGTAGAAAATGTGGATATCATAAAAAAATGCAAGCAAAACGTATAATATTACATGGAAACCCACAAAAAACTTGTATAAAATATATAATTACAAGGGCATGTTAACAGAAAGGCAGATTTGACACTGTCTGAAGCACAGCATAACAGAAGGAAGGAGGATCACGTTATCCTGTGTATGTCAAAAGGAGAGGAAAACGTAACTGGGAACGTATGGAACAGTTACAAAAAATGAAATAAGTGAATATAAAAAGGAGGCACGGCAATGAAGCGAACTTCAAAACGCGTGATGGCAGTCGCAGTGTCGCTTGCAATGGTACTTACCGGCAGCACAAGTGCACTGGCAGCAACAACGAACCCGGAAATCAGTGACCGAGAGATCGAACATAAAACAGCGGCGAAAAACATTGCAGCACAGGGTATGGTCCTTCTGGAAAACAAGAACAATTCCCTGCCGATCTCCAAAGAAAAAGGAGCCAAGATCGCACTTTTTGGTCAGGGCGTATACAATACCATCAAAGGAGGTACCGGTTCCGGTGCAGTAAACCAGCGTGATAACGTTACCGTACAGCAGGGCTTTGAAAATGCAGGCTATGATATCGTTGATATTGACTTTGTAAATCAGATGCATGAAAGATGGACGGCAAATGGCGGCGGAACAAGCCAGGGCTGGAGCTACAAATGGGTAAATGAACCGATTTATGAGCAGACCGAAGGTGCCGTAGATCAGATCAAAGCAGCAGCAGAAAAAACAGACACCGCTATTTACGTGATCGCACGTAACTCCGGTGAAGGTTCTGACCGTTCTGCAGGAAAAGGTGATTACCTCTTATCCGACGATGAAGAGGCGAACTTAAAGCTGCTGGGACAGAACTTTGAAAATGTTGTTGTTGTCCTGAACGTAGGCGGAATCATTGATACAAAGTTTTTTGATGAGATTGATGGTCTGGATTCCATGCTTCTGATGTCTCAGGCCGGTATGACAGGCGGAGATGCGTTGGTAGAAGTATTGAACGGTACCGTTAATCCATCCGGTAAGCTGACCGACACCTGGCCGGTGAACTTCAGTGACAACCCATCCAGTGCAGGATTTGCAAATCAGGATGGTAATACCGCTCAGGAATTGTATAACGATGATATTTTCGTAGGATATCGTTACTATGATACCTTTGGCAAAGACGTTTCTTATGCATTTGGTTACGGCGGATCTTATACCACATTTGCAATGTCAACCAAATCGGTCAAAGCAGATAAAGACAAAGTAACGGTACAGGTTAAAGTAAAGAATACCGGAAGCGTATCCGGTAAAGAAGTTGCAGAAGTTTACTTCTCCGCTCCGGACGGCGATCTGGACAAACCTTATCAGGAACTGGTCGGCTACGCAAAGACAGACGAACTGGCACCGGGCGAATCTCAGATACTGACGATCAGCTTTGATACTTCAGAGATGGGATCTTACGATACAGCAAAAGCAGCTTACGTGATGGAAGACGGCGATTACATCATCCGTGTCGGTAATTCTTCCAGAAATACACACGTAGCAGGCAAGATCAGCGTGGCAGAAGATACGATCACAGAACAGTACAGCAACTTGATGGTTCCGGTAACGGAGAATCCGAATATTAAGAACGATGAAAAATATCCAACGCTGAATCCGATGACAACCGACGGTGCGACACCGATTACATACGCCGGTGAAGAAGCGGAAATCGCAGCAGCATCCACGATCGATGTAGATTTCAGCGATTACAAAGCACCTGTAATCAAGAAAGAGAACGAAGACGTTACCGTATACACATCAGATACAACGGAAGAAAAATATCTGATCGCAGAGAACAAAGACGGAGCAACAGGAACCGTTTCCCGTGTAGAAAAAGCAAACGCAAACAACACCGACTACAGCGTAACTTATCAGGAGCACGTTAAGAAATTTGACGGCGACTACAGCAAGAATACACTGAAAGATGTTTACGACGGTAAGATTAGCCTTGAGCAGTTCGTATCTGGTTTAAGCCTCTATGAGTTGGCAAACCTGGTAAACGGACATTCCAGTGACAAGACCGTACAGGGCGTTGCAGGAGCAACCTGGAAAAACGATGAAAAAGGGTTTGTACCTGTAAACCTGTCTGACGGACCTGCAGGTCTTCGTATTACACAGCACTATAAACAGGATGATACCGACTATTATCAGTATGCAACTGCATGGCCGATCGGTACACTGCTGGCACAGACCTGGGATACCGGGCAGATCTACGCTTACGGCGAAGGCGTTGGCGAAGAAATGGAAGAATTTGGTATCGGTTCCTGGCTGGCACCTGGTATGAATATCCACAGAAACGCACTCTGCGGACGTAACTTTGAATATTATTCTGAAGATCCGGTAGTCGTAGGTGTGACTGGCACAGCAGCAACACTCGGCGTACAGAAGAGCAAAGGTGTTGGCGTTACCATCAAACACTACGCACTGAATTCTCAGGAAACAAGCAGAAACAGAGAGAATAATACCGTTTCTGAAAGAGCAATCCGTGAGATCTACCTCAAAGGTTTCGAAATGGTTGTAAAACAGGCACAGCCGATGGCGATTATGACCTCCTACAACCAGAATAACGGAAGACCGGCAGCGGATGACTATGATCTTTGTACCGCATTTGCAAGAGACGAATGGGGATTCAAAGGCATGATCATGACAGATTGGGGCGGCGGACAGTCTGTACCGATGTACGAAATGCACGCAGGCAACGACCTTGTTTGCCCGGGCAAAGGCTACTCTCAGATCATGAAAGGCTTTATCAATGAGCCGGCATGGACAAGCGATGGTTATGTAGAACTGGAAGAGAGAAGCATTCAGGATGTTGATGCAAGCGGAAATCCGATCACAGTTTCTAAGATGGTTCCGAACTTTGGCGGATACAAACTGGATCTGAACGGCAATCTGGAAATCTCCACAACCGTAGCAAAAGGCGTAGAACTGAACGAAAAAGTTGCAGAACTGAAAGAACAGGGTTATATCACATCTGTTACAACAAATAGGCGTGGTGTGACAACTGTTACTTATAAAGTGAGCATGGATGACGGCGTAGAATCTACACAGGTTATCTCTCTTGGTGACCTTCAGAAAGCAGCCATCAACATCTGTAACTTTATTATGAATTCCATCGAATTTGCAAACGCAAACGACCTAGAAGCAAAATCACTGAACGAACTGTATGCAGACGCACTGCAGACGATCACTTCCTATGAAAAAGATGACGTTGTTCCGTCCACAACATACTCCACGATCACCGAAGGTTATGACTGGGGTCCGGCAATCTCCAAGGTTGTTGTAAATGTCGGCAAAGCAATGAGCGGAAATATTGACGCATCTGCATTTGAAGTAAACGTAACAAGAAAAGCACTCAGCGGATTCCTTCTTGGACCATCCAGAGGAACACGTAACGTAACCGCAGCTTATGTATCCGATGCAAACGGAAACAAAACAGCAACGGGCAATTACATTACTCTGGAACTGGAAGTAGGACCGGATCTGTCCATCGGATCTCCGTTCAACTACAACTTCTTCGGAAGCGGCCACAATGAGTATGTAGACACTGCATATGAAGTAACCTTAAATAAAGAACTCAAAGCAGCAGACGGCAGCAGCGTAAATTTTGCAGCAAATAAATTTGCAGCAGACACCACACGGATCTGTGATGACTTTGATCTTGACGGTAAATTCAGCTACAACGATGAAAAATTTGGTCAGATCGCTCTGACATACGCTTCCTATACACCGGAAGCAGCTAAGAATGACGGCAAGAAAAATGCTCTGATCATCTGGCTGCATGGTGCAGGCGAAGGCGGAACAGATCCACGTGTAGCACTGGTAGGAAACAAAGTAGTCAACCTGGCAACCGATACTGTACAGCAGTACTTTGACGGCGGAGCATACGTTCTGGCAGCACAGTGCCCGACGATGTGGATGGATAATGGTTCCGGACAGTATACAAGCGATGGAACCTCCAAATACACAGCAGCTCTGATGGAACTGATCAAAGCTTATGTAAACAGCAACTCTGATATCGATGCAAGCCGCATATACATCGGCGGATGCTCAAACGGCGGATTTATGACCATGAACATGATCGTACATTATCCGAAATACTTTGCAGCAGCATATCCGGTATGCGAAGCTTACACAAACGATGCACTGACAGATGAAATGGTAGAATCTATCAAAGATATGCCGATCTGGTTCACACATGCAAAGAATGACCCGACCGTAAAAATCGGTACCATTGATGAAGACGGCAATTTTGTATCCAACGGTAACTACTCACCGAAGGCTTACGAGAGACTGACAGAAGCAGGCGGAAGCGATATCCACTTCTCACTGTTTGACGATGTACACGACACCACAGGTCTCTACAAGAGAGCAGACGGCACACCGTATCAGTACAACGGACACTGGTCATGGCTCTACACTCTGAACAACGAGTGCAAAGAAAACATCGACGGCGAAGAAGTAACCATCTGGCAGTGGATCTCCACAAAATCAAAAACAAACAGAGGACTTGAAAAAGTCATCGCAAAAGTAAACGCACTGAACGCAGAAGAATACACAGCAGACAGCTGGGCAGCAGTACAGAGTGCACTGGCAGCAGCCAAAGCAGTAGCAGCAGATCAGAATGCAACACGCACACAGATCAACGCAGCAATGGAAGAGCTGGTAGCAGCATACTCCAAATTAGAGTATGGCGTACAGAAACTTCATCTGGAAGTTGCAGTAGAAGAAGCAGAAAAGATCCTGGCACATCCGGAAAATTATGAAGACATTGCAGCTCTGAAAGCAGCACTGGAAAGCGGAAAAGCAGTTCTGGAAGATAAAGATGCAGATCAGGCAGCAGTAGATGCAGCAGCAGAAGCAATCCTTGCAGAACTGAACAAAGTAGCAGACAAAGCAGATGTGAAATCTCTGGTTAATCTGATTGAATCCGCAAAAAAACTTCTGGACGGCAATTACACAAGCGATTCCCTGAAAGACCTCAAAGCAGCGATCAAGAAAGCACAGGATGTTATCGCAAATCCGAACAGAACAGAAGCAGAGATCGGAACCGCATATGCAGATCTGATCAATGCAATCCTGAATCTGCAGATGAAAGCTAACAAAGCAGCTCTGAAAGCAATCCTTGACAAAGCAAATGAAGTACTTGGAAACGCAGACGCTTATGTAGCAGCAACCATCGCAGGACTGGATGCAGCGGCAGCAGAAGCACAGACAGTATACGACAACACAGACGCTCTTCAGGATGATGTAGACGCAGCAGTTCGTGCACTGACACGCAAAGTGGCAGATGCAAGACTTCTGGGCGACGTAGACAACGATGGTGAAGTAACAACAGCTGACAGTGCAGCACTTCTGGCAGCAAGTGCAGAAATTACAAGCCTCGATGCAGATGCAGCAGCAGCCGCAGATGTAAACGGAGACGACGTGGCGGATACAAACGACGCAGTTCTGATCCTTCAGTATGCAGTAGAAAAAGTTGCATCCTTCTAAGCGGATGAAGAACCTGCAAAAATGAATTACAAAAAGAGATGCCACAGATCACAGATCCTGACATTTCGATAAAAACGGAGCGGTGTAGCATTAAGTTACACCGCTCCGATTGCGTTTCATGACTTTGATCAAATGTAAAATAGCTGAAATTTCATCTTCCGTCAGTCCGGAGAAATCAACTATAATGGTATCGTAATTTAAGACACTTCAAGAGACATTTCTTAATGAATCTG
>OGXC01000507.1_pt1 | contig 33014 bp, 26 predicted proteins | sample 1576201 | NCBI WGS metagenome assembly OGXC01 (sample SAMEA3541562, study PRJEB24748) | human gut metagenome | biome: human gut; feature: human-associated habitat; material: faeces | place: China | collected 2012 | reverse complement strand
TGCATGAAAATACAAGAGTATAATCGAACAACGATTTAATCAGTGCTTCCCTGGAAGCTCCATTCGTTCGCACGTATACTCGGCTTATAGTATAATGAAATCAGAGGTATACTTATTACCCAGGTAAAGGAGGTGCGGTATGGCGGAAATTCTGGCAAACCCGATGGTGGAAGCCCTGCTGGCGGCGATTATCCTTATTTCCCTGGCTGCCGAGGTGAAGACGGCGGGATTTTCAGGAGGCGCCCTGGTGGCAGCCATAGCCGGTGCTATCCTGATTGGCGCCCGATGGGGGGACGGTTCACCTTCTGTGATGGAGTTCATCCTGTTCTTTTCCGGTATGGCCCTCATTATTATGGATATCCTGTTCCTCTTTTCCGGAGCCGCTGCGGTGATTGGCCTTGTGGCGGTGATGACGGGGCTCTTCTTTACCTTTGGCGGCGGCGTCACGGCCCTTTATATCCTGGCGGCTGCAGTGATCCTTTCGGCTGTCGGCTTTTATTTCATCGCCGGCCATCTGTCCCAGAGCCGGCTGTGGCGAAAGCTCACCCTCCATACGGAGCTGAAGGGGAAGGCCGGATTCCATTCTTCCTCTTCCGACTACAGAAGCTTCGTGGGGAAAGAGGGGGATGCCCTTTCCACCCTCCGTCCTTCGGGAAAGGTGAAAATCGGGGACTCCGTACTCGATGCGGTCTCCGATGGCGGGTTTATTGAACAGGGGCGGCCTGTAAAGGTTACGGCGGCCCGGTCCAGTTATATCATCGTCCGGGAAATCCCGGGAAACCGCTGAGGGCTGGATTTTTATTACTATGTAGAGCCGGACTTTCTCTGTCCGGCGTCAGGAGGTATGTATGGAAATTCTGTTTTTTCCGGTGATGGTATTTTTTATCGCCGTTGTTGCAATCTCGGTACTCCTGCACTTTGTGCCTGTGGGCCTCTGGATTTCTGCCCTGGCGGCGGGGGTCAATATTTCTCTCTTCAATCTCGTGGGCATGCGGATCCGCCGGGTAGAACCGAGGATGATTGTGCTGCCCCTGATCAAAGGGACGAAGGCGGGGCTGGCGCTGAACGTGAACCAGCTGGAAGCCCACTACCTGGCAGGGGGCAATGTGGATAATGTGGTGGATGCCCTTATTGCGGCCCACCGTGCCCAGATTTCCCTGTCCTTTGAACAGGCGGCAGCCATCGACCTGGCCGGCAGGAACGTGCTGGAAGCGGTGCAGATGAGCGTCAATCCGAAGGTCATCGAGACCCCCACCATTTCAGCGGTGGCGAAGAACGGCATTGAGCTGAAGGTCCGGGCCCGGGTGACGGTGCGCGCCAATATTGACCGCCTCGTAGGCGGCGCCGGCGAAGCTACCATCATTGCCCGGGTAGGGGAAGGCATCGTCACCACCGTAGGCTCCTCTGAGAGCCATACGGATGTCCTGGAAAATCCGGACCACATTTCCCGGACTGTCCTCGGCAAGGGCCTCGATTCCGGTACGGCCTTTGAAATCCTTTCCATCGATATCGCCGATGTGGATGTGGGCAGGAATATCGGTGCCCAGCTGCAGACGGACCAGGCGGAAGCGGATAAGCAGATCGCCCAGGCCCGGGCTGAAGAAAGAAGGGCCATGGCTGTGGCGAAGGAGCAGGAAATGAAGGCCTATACCCAGGAAATGAAGGCAAAGGTCATCGAAGCCCAGGCGGAAGTGCCCCACGCCCTGGCGGAAGCCCTGCGGAGCGGCCATATGGGGGTCATGGACTATTACAACCTGAAGAACATTGCCGCCGATACGGAAATGAGAGAAAACATCGCCGGCACCGGAGAAGGACACAAGGATAAATAAGGAGGCTGCCATGGCGGAACCATCGAATCCCGGCGGCTATGATTATAAGAAGCTGCGCCAGCGGATACTGAAATCCTGGGGGCAGAAAGGGACCGCTGAAAGTCCGAAACCATCGGAACCTCCGGCGGAAATAAGCCGGCCTGAAGCACCGGAAAAACCGGCGCCTGTGGCAGCGCCTGCCCCAGATGCATCGGGTAAACAGGAATCTTCTGCAAAATCCTTTAATTGTGAACAGAAATCTGTTAAAATAAAGACAAGAACCGTGAAGCCCGACTTAAAGAAGCTCCATCCATCTGCAGTTATTGTGGCAGATGAAAAGGAGGCCAGAGCAAAAGAGCTGTCCGGAGAGGCGGATCGGAATTACGGGGGGAGTATGTTAGAGGAAACCGGCGGGGTCAGTGAAAACCGGCTTCCATTCCCTGATACAAGGGCTGCGAGACAATGGGTTCTTTACGATGCGGTTTTTGGACCGCCAAGAAGTAAAAGGCCCTGGAAACCGTTGAGATAGCTCCGGTTATTTCCGGAAGGGTCCCGGCGTTTCCCCAAAGCTCCGTTTAATGAAAAGGACGGCTGGATTTTATTGGATACCTATAAAGAAGAACTGTATGGAAAGATATTGTGGACCTGTTATCGTTCCAAGGCCTATATCTTTCTCCTGTCACTGGTTTATGTGATAGCCTCGGCGGCTGCCATTATTTTTGCCATTACCCATAATATGAATCATGGCATCATATTCTATGTGCTGGCAGCGCTGGTGGTGCTCATATCCCTGTGGCGGATCAACCGGGTTCATTACCCGGTGGCCCTGATCTGCGAAAAAAAGCTTCTCGTGGCCATTCCCTGGTCTTTCCTGAATTCGGATTATTACATTTCCCTGAAAGCCCGGTATATGCCGGTGGATTACAAAGAAGTGGCCGGCGTCTCCGATGGATGGAACCGAATTTATATCGGTGCCCCCGTAGTAGGCGGTATGGTAGCCCTGCCGGTGCAGCTGGCTTTCGTATCGTTAGGGGACAAGCTTTACTTCCGGAACTGGGTGGAACAGAAACAGGGCGAGAGCCTGTAATTGAATGGAACAGAAAAAGGCATACCTCATGGTGTGCCTTTTTTATGTGGCTAAGTTCGCGTGCGTTCGAGTGGGGGCTTCCAGCTGTTAACTATTAGCTTTCAGGAAAACTGGATAGCCTACGGCATGACTGACAACCGGTTCGAATGGTTGGAGTGCCGCAGGCTGTTGAGTTTTCCTGGCTGCTAACAGCTAAAAGCTAAAAGCCCCCAGCCGTTTGCACGCAAGCTTAGCCATATCATCCCTCAGAGTTCAACTCTTTTTTCTGACAGGTAATTTACTTTCTGTCCTTTCTATGGTACCATGAATGCATGTTCATTAATCTATGAGGTGATTATAAAAATGGCAGCAAAAATTACGTATACAATCCAAGAAGAATTAGGAGACCTCTCGGAAGCCTCCAATGGCTGGAAGAAACAGCTTACCTATACGAGCTGGAATAACAGGGGAGAAAAGTTCGACCTCCGGTCCTGGAATCCGGACCATACGGCCATGACAAAGGGTCTTACCCTGACGAAAGAGGAAATCCTCAAGCTGAAAGATATTCTGAATAACATTGACTTTGATAAATATTGATTTTCTCCGCTTCCTGTAATTGTGAAGGCTCTCCTCCGGGAGAGCCTTTTGGCATATCAGAAACATTTAGGTATACCGACTGTTTAAAAGCGGACAGGCTTTCCCTGGGTTTCTATTTGATTTCAAAGGAGAAATATAATGACATTTTTGTTTGTAGGTCCACGGGGAGAACGGACGAAGAAGGCTTTCCTTGCGGGATCCGTGGGGCTGTTTGTGAATTTCCTGCTGGGCTTCTTTAAAATACTGGCAGGCTGGCAGAGCGGCTTTCTCTCTGTCGTAGGCGATGGCTTCAATAACATCACCGACATGGGCTCTGTCATTCTTCTGATGATGACATTTTATTATGCCGCCAAGCCGTCGGATAAGGAGCATCCCTTTGGTCACGGCCGCCTGGAATATATCAACTCCACTGTCATGGCGGCGGTGATCCTGTATGTAGGCATCACGCTCCTGGTACAGTCGGTGCAGAAAATCCTTCATCCAGAAGACACAACGTTCACTCCCTTCGTGGCGGTGATTCTTATGGTGGGCCTTGTGGGGAAGCTGTTCCTTGCCTGGTGGTACAAGAGGGCCGGGAAAAGGCTGAATTCCCATGCCTTCGATGCGTACAGCGCCGATTCCCTGTCCGACATGCTGTCCACCTCCGGCGTCCTTGTGGCTACGCTGGTGGAATATTTCTTTGGGGTCCATATCGATGGTTACGTGGGAACCATTATGGCCCTTTTCATCCTGTGGACGGGCTACGGCATCATGAAGAATGCCGTCAATTCCATCCTCGGTGCTACGCCGGATGTGGAAGTGTACAAAAAAATCCGGGAATGCATCCTGTCCTGCCCCGGAGTTTATGGGGTCCATGATCTCATCGTCCATGATTACGGGCCGGAAAACCATTTCTGTACTGCCCATGTGGAACTGGACAGCAGCCTGGACCTCGTAGAAAGCCATGAACTGGCGGAAAACGTGATGACCACGCTTCGGGAAAAGCTGAACGTCCAGGCTACCATCCATGCGGATCCCAAGGCCGTTTCCAATCCCCGGGAAGAGGGGTACCGGCGGGATCTGGAGTCCGCCATTTACCGGTCAAAGCTCCCTCTGTCCTACCATGATTTCTTCGTGGAAGAACGGGATGGGGAAATCCATCTGTCCTTTGAGCTCGCCCTTACCGGTCCCTGCCGTTTGAGCGATAAGGAAATCTATGATAAAATCTGTGAATGTCTGCAGGAAATCAACCCCGCCTTCACCGTGGAAACCATGGTGGACCGCAATTTCATCAGCGGCAGGGTCTATGGCGCCGATAAAGAAGAGGTTCTCCAGATTGCGAACCTGGAAAAGAACCACCGGATTGTGCGGGATAAGCGGGATCGGTCGGAGAAGAAAGAATGACATTGAGAGGCCGTTGGCTGAGTGCACGTGCAAACGGGTGGGGGCTTTTAGCTGCCAGGGAAGCTGGCCAGCCTACGGCATGACAGACTGTCATTTGAACGGTTGAGGTGCCGCAGGCAGTTGAGCTCTCCTGGAAGCCAGAAGCTCCGCTCCAAATGGTTCCAACCGTAAGAATGCTGCAGCCCCTGGACATGAATCTTCGTCCTTCATATCGCAATTCTTCCAATTTCCCGCATAAATACAGGAAATTTCTCTTAAAATGTGGTAAAATGTAAAGGAAAATAGCGTAATAAAAGAGACATGGACTAAGAGAAATGAATGATAAGACTGGCTTGCCGAAAGGTCAGTCGATACTTATGTATGGGAATCAAAGGGAGTGCAGGCATGAAAAAGAAAGTCATCGTTTTGCTTCTCACAGGCATTTTTGCCCTGGGAACAGCACAGATATCTATGGCCGATTACACCATCGGCTCTAAGGGAACGGAAGTCAGGAACCTGCAGAAACGGCTGAATGTATATGGATTCAAAGTAAAGGCGGACGGCAATTACAACTGGGCCACGTCAAAGGCAGTGAAGCAGTTCCAGAAGAGAAAGCACCTGGCAGTGGACGGTATCGTTGGTCCTATGACCTACAAGGCGCTCATGGGGAAAGCCATGGTCCGGCCGGCAGCTCCAGCGAAGTCTTCTTCCTACCATGGAGGTTTATCCCTCGGCATCGATGACAGCCGGGTGGAATGGCATAAGGCGGGACCCATGAGTGATACGGTCCGTGCCATTACGGCGGAGGCCCAGAAATACGTTGGCGTGCCTTATGTATTTGGCGGCACCACGCCCCGGGGCTTTGACTGCTCCGGCTTTATCCAGTACGTATTCAACCGGAAGGGCATCACCCTTCCCCGGGGAGCCGATGAACAGTATCTTTCCGGACGTAAGGTATCCGTGAACGCATTGGAACCGGGAGACCTGGTATTTTTCCAGACCTACGACGAAGGGGTATCCCATTCCGGGCTGTACCTGGGGGATGGTTATTTCATCAGCGCCACCAGCAGCCGCGGCGTAGCAGTGGCAACCCTGAAAAACGGATACTGGCATGACCGCTACATCGGGGCTAACCGGGTATTATAAAACTAAATGTGCAAGTGTTGGGGAAGCACTGGAAAATCGGTTTTGCCGGTTGTTCAGCGCTTCCTTATGTATGTATCGGGCTGTAAAGAAACAGAAGGGGGAATGTTCTCCCATTTCCATACAGCCCCTTTCCCTTTTAAGGAAGTGATCAAGTGAGAATCGGTATGCTGCAGATGGATGTGGCGGAGGGCGACAAGGAAAGAAATATCAACCACGCCTTCCAGCTTCTGGAGGAGGCAGCGTCCCAGGCGGACGTGCTGGTGATGCCGGAACTTTGGACCATCGGCTATAATTTTCATGATTTCAAAAATCGGGTGACCCGGATGAATGATGGCCTTTTGGACAGACTTTCTTCCTTTGCCGCTTTTCATCACGTCACTCTGGCTGCCGGCACGCTCCCCATTGAAAAGGATGGCATCGTTAAAAATATGGGCATCATCTTTGCCCCCAACGGCCATATTCAGGCCCATTACAGCAAGCGCCATCTTTTCTATGGCTACCTGGAAGCGGAGCTCATGGTGCCCGGAGAGCATCTCATGACCACATCCATCCACGGCGTAAAGACGGGCATGGCGGTGTGCTATGAATTTTATTTTCCCAAGATGTGGAGAAAAATGGCAAAAGCCGGCACCACTCTCGTGCTGGCCCCCGCTTCCTGGCCGAAGGTCCATCTTTCCCAGTGGGATGTGCTCACCAGGGCCCGGGCCATTGAGAACGGCATGTGTATCTGCGCCGTAAACATGGCCGGCACCTATCATGGGGTCCAGCTGGGAGGTCATTCCCGTTTCATCGATCCCGTAGGCCATGTGGAGGTGGAAGGGGACCTGTCGGAGCATATTTATTACGCCGATTATGATGAACAGAAATATAAGGACCTGGGCAAGCAGCTGGCGGTGATCCGGCTGGAAAAGGAAATCGGCCAGCCGAGATAGGAGTCTATTGGGGAGCATACGATTGAGTCATCAGCAGCAGGGCTTTGAGCCTTTAGCCTTGAGCTTTGAGCTGGTCAGCGGCTTTGCCGCGGATGACTCCAACCACAGGTCGGATAAAACCTGTCTCAATTGGCAGGAGCGTATCCCAATCTATTCCCATTTTCTAATTTTCCTTGCATGCACGTGGCAAGTCATATATAATGAAGAACACAACTAGTTTAAGGGGGTTAATCATGAAGGGCAATGATATTCGTGAGTCATATCTTTCATTTTTTGAAAATCAGAAAGGCCATCTGAGGCTGAAGAGTTTTTCTCTGATTCCTAAGGATGACCCCAGTCTGCTTCTCATCGGCGCCGGCATGGCACCGCTGAAGCCATACTTTACAGGCAAGGTGGAACCACCCCGTCACAGGGTCACCACCAGCCAGAAATGCATTCGTACCGGTGATATTGAAAACGTAGGGCACACCGCCCGGCACCACACTTTCTTTGAAATGCTGGGGAACTTCTCCTTCGGCGATTACTTCAAGAAAGAAGCCATTACCTGGGCCTGGGAATTCCTGACGGAAGTAATCAAACTGGATAAATCCCGGCTCTACGTCACCATTTATCCCGATGACCATGAAGCCCACGATTACTGGCACAAAATGATCGGACTCCCGGAAAACCATATTTATCCGCTGAGCGATAACTTCTGGGAAATCGGTGAAGGCCCCTGCGGACCGGACTCCGAAATTTTCTACGACCAGGGCGAAGAATTCGGCACGGACCCGGAAAACCAGATGGGCGGTGACGGAGACCGGTTCCTGGAAATCTGGAACCTCGTATTTTCCCAGTACGACCGCCAGAAAGACGGCTCCTACCTGCCGCTGGCCAAGAAGAACATCGATACCGGCGCCGGTCTGGAACGTCTGGCAGCAGTACTGCAGCACAAGAAGAACAACTTTGAAACGGACCTGTTCTTCCCGATTATCGAAGAAGCAGCAGCCCTTTCCGGTGTACCCTATGGCAAGAGTGCCCAGGGCGATGTGGCACTGAAGGTTATTTCCGACCACGCCCGGGCTATTACGAATATGATTGCCGATGGCATCCTTCCGTCCAATGAAGGCCGGGGCTACGTGCTCCGCCGTATTCTCCGCCGGGCTGTCCGCTTCGGCAAGCTCCTGGGCATCGAGAATGCATTCATGGGACAGATGATCGACGTGGTTATCAACATGATGAAACCGGCCTATCCGGAACTGGTGGATAAACAGGCTTTCATTAAGAAGGTGGCCGGCGTGGAAGAAGACCGGTTCCATGCAACCCTGAATGCAGGCACCGACCTCCTGTCCGAAATGCTGGAAGACAGCAAAAAGAAACAGAATACCGTTCTCTCCGGAGACAAGGTATTCAAGCTCTATGATACCTACGGTTTCCCATGGGAACTGACCGATGAAATTGCCAAGGAACAGGGCATGACCATCGACAAAGAAGGCTTCGAAGCAGCCATGGCGGAACAGAAGGAAAGAGCCCGGGCAGCACGGGCCAAGGTTTCCGCAAAAGTGGCTACCCCGGATACCACGAAACTGGACGCTTCCAAACTGACCACCGAAGACAAAGACGGAGAAACGAAGCTCCTCCTCCTCGGCAAGGACGGTAAGGAAATCAGTGAAGCCGCTGATGGCACCGAAGTGACCGTGATTCTTGAAAACAACCCGTTCCATGCAGAAGGGGGCGGCCAGATCGGCGACACCGGCACCATTACCGGCGAAGAAGGCATGATTGCCGTGGAAGATACGAAGAAGCTTCCTGACGGCATTATCTACGTCATCGGCACCGTAACCGAAGGGGTCATCCGGGAAGGGGAAACGGTAAAAGTTTCCGTAGACCGTACCCGCCGGGAAGACCTGGCAAGAAACCACACGGGCACCCATATGCTCCAGGCAGCACTGCGCCGGGTCCTTGGCGACCAGGTCAACCAGGCCGGTTCCCTGGTGCTTCCGGACAAGCTCCGTTTCGATTTCACCTGGCCTGAACCGCTCAGCGCCAACCAGATGGCTGCGGTGGAACAGATCGTGAATGATGAAATCATTAAAGCCACCGATGTGAATATTACGGAAATGCCGCTGGAAGAAGCAAAGAAATCCGGCGCCATGGCCCTGTTCGGTGAAAAATACGGCGACATCGTACGGGTTGTCACCATTCCGGGATTCAGCAAGGAACTCTGCGGCGGCAGCCATGTGAGAAATACCGGCGAACTCGGTTCCTTCCGCCTCATCAGCGAAGGGGGCATCGGTTCCGGTATCCGCCGTATCGAAGCGGTCACCGGCAAGGCAGCCTATGAAATGATGAAGAAGGATCGGGAACTTCTTGCCCGGGCAGCAGAACTGCTGAAAGGCAAGCCTGAACAGGTTCCTGAAAAGATTGAAAAAGCCCTGGCCTCTGAAAAAGAACTGCAGCATGAACTGGAAAAACTGAAACAGCAGCAGACAAAGGACGAACTGGGAAGCCTCATGAAGGACGTACAGGAAAAGAAGGGAATTCCTTTCTTCGGCGCCGTTGTCCATGCAGGCAATATGGATGAACTCCGCAAAGCAGCGGACGTGGTGAAGACAAAGCTCAAAGGCGGCGCCTTCATCCTGGGCACCGTATCCGGTGACAAGGTGAACCTGGTGGGAATGGCCCAGCCGGAAGCCGTAAAAGCAGGCATCCATATGGGCAAAGTCGTTTCCCGGGCAGCCAGGATCTGCGGCGGTGGCGGCGGCGGCAAGCCGGCCGTAGCCCAGGCAGGCGGCAAGGATACATCCAAACTGGATGCAGCCATTGCAGAAGGCATCAAGGCAATTTCTGAAATGCTTGATTGAGGAGGGATAACTATGTCAGTCTCTGATGAAACAATATTATTTAATACCAACGCGGATGAAGGGGAAAACAGACAGGCAGCCATGATCCTCAAGGAGGTCTATTCGGCTTTGAAAGAAGCAGGCCATAATCCTACCGTTCAGTTAGTGGGATATCTTGTTTCCGGGGAGCCGACATACATTACCAGCCGTCACGATGCCAGAAGACTGATTTCCGGCATCGAAAGGGATGAACTGGTGGAAGAACTGGTTCGTTTCTACGTAAAGCACAAGGGCCTCTGATATGCGTATCATGAGTCTTGACGTGGGCAGTGTCACCATCGGGGTCGCCGTGAGCGACCTCTTCGGCTGGACCGCCCAGGGCGTGGAAACCATCCGCCACACCACCAGGGAGGCGGACTTCAAACGGCTTCGGCAGCTCACCGACCAGTACAAGGTGGAGGAATTCGTCATCGGCATGCCTCTCAATATGAACGGCACCAAAGGCGTCCGGGCAGAGAGAACCGAGGAATTCGCCAAAGAACTGGCGGCGGCTTTCCCTGACATTCCCTACCATTTCTGGGATGAACGGCTCACCACTGTCATCGCCCAGAAGCAGCTCATAGCCGCTGACGTGAGCCGGAAAAAGAGAAAAAAAGTCATCGACAAGATGGCGGCCATGGTCATTCTGGAGGGATATCTCCAGCATCTCTCCTTTCAAAATAAAGGAACTACCCTATGACAGAAAATAAAGAAGAACCCATTGTGATTACTATTACCGGTCCTGACGGTACAGAGCAGGACTATGTACAGGATACGGTCATTCCCCTCGCAGGAAAGGAATTCGCAGTCCTCGTTTCCATCCCGGAATCGGAAGATTCCACGGAGGAACCGGACATTATCCTTGCCCGGATCGATACCGATGAACATGGGGAACCCCTCTACGTCCCACCGACGGATGAGGAATACGATGCGGTAGCAGAAATCTACGAAGCCATGTAAGCCATGGAAATTCAAGGGAGCCGGAAAAGGCAGAATCGCCTTTCCCGGCTCCTTTTGTCAGCTATTAACCCTCTTGCGAACGGTTCGGGGGCCTTGAGCCTTTTGCCTTGAGCCTTGAGTGGGATAGGTCCTGCAGGCGGAGGCAAATGGCTGGTTTGCGTGTGGACGGGTGGGGGCTTTCAGGTGTCAGCTTCCAGCTTCCAGGAAAGCTGGCCAGCCTACGGCATGAAGGACTGTCAATTGAACAATTGGAGTGCCGCAGGCTGTTGAGTTTTCCTGACAGCTAGCAGCTAAAAGCTAAAAGCTCCGCCCGTCCGCACCGCGCTCGGCCGCGCAATACCCGCCGAAAAGCGGCCTTCCCCTTGATCTCGGCGTCGACACTGGTCGCATTCATTCCATTTTCACACCTTTCCAACTGTGTTAAAATATAAGGAAACGACTGATTACATAGAGGAGGAATTATGGGTAAACATTTTTCTTTTATCCATTGCGCTGATCTTCATCTGGGAGAACCATTCCGTGATGTCCGCATGGGATCCGCCGGCCCCTGGAATGAACAGATAGGAAAAGCTACATTCAAAGCTTTTGAAAAAGTAGTTGATGCGGCACTGGAAAACCGGGTGGATGCCATCCTGATTTCCGGTGATGTCTATAACAGCGACCATCACAGCCTGTCGGCCCAGATGGCCTTTGCCCGGGAGCTGTACCGGGCTGCCCAGGGGGGCATACAGATATTCATGGTCCACGGAAACCATGACCCCGGAGAAGCCTGGCGGGCCGATATTCCCCTGCCGGAGACGGTCCATATTTTCTCATCGGACCATGTGGAGTCTTTCCCTCTCATGAAGGATGGAGAAAAGGCAGCCACGGTGTACGGGATTTCCTATAAAACAAGGCATGTGAAGGAGGACCTGGCCGCCTCTTTCCACAAAGATAAGGACGATGGCTTTGCCATCGGCATGCTCCATACGGACGCCGGCGTGGCAGGGAGCCCCTATGCCCCCTGCACGGTGGATGAACTGAAGGCTTCGGGCATGGATTACTGGGCCCTTGGCCATGTGCATACAAGGAAAACCCTGTCCACCTCTCCCTACATCGTGTATCCTGGAAATACCCAGGGCCTCAATGTGAACGAGACCGGTATCCGGGGCTGCTACCTGGTGGATGTGGGAGCCTATGGTACGGTGACACTGAAGTTTATTGAAACCGATATTATCCGCTGGATGGATATGACCGTGGATATTTCTCCCTTTTCCCAGGTGGATGAACTGATCCAGGCCATCACCAAACGGCGGGCGGGGCTGAAGGAGCTCACGGGACGGCCGAATATGATCCGTCTTATTTTCACGGGAGCCGGTCCCCTGCACCAGGCCCTGGCCACGGAAGAAGGGCGGGATTTCATCCTGCAGACCCTGAACGACAAGGAACAGTTCCGGTTCCTCTTTGCCTGCTTCACGGCAGCTGAGGACAGGACCCGGACGGCGGTGAACCTGAAGGAGCGCCGGGAACTGCCGGACGTGACGGGAAACTTCCTGAAGGCCTTTGATGAAATCAACGGGCAGGACGAAGACAAGAGAAAAGAGGAACTCCGGAAAATGGCGGAAGACCAGCCGGAGTTTGCCAAATACGGGAAACTGCTGGATGCGGTGTCCGACGAGGACCTGCTGAAGGCTTTCCAAAAATCGGAACTTCTGGGAGCGGAAATGCTGACAGAAGAGGAGGAAGATCATGAAGATCACTGATCTGGAACTGGAGCAGTATGGGATTTACCATCATGCTTCCTGGCAGCCCTCACAGACATCCCTGAACGTGGTGATGGGAGAAAATGAGAGCGGCAAGACCACCATGCTCCGCTTTATCCGGGATATGCTTTTCGGATACGGCCGGGGAAAATGGCAGGGACGGAAAGGAAATATGGGATTTGTCCGTTCCGACGGAAAATTCTACCGGGTCCACCGGGATGAAAAGGAAAAGTGGTTTGAAAACGAGAACCACGTGAAGGTGGAAGAGGAACTGCCGGCCATCTGGTGGCATGGACTGAACCGCTACATGTACGAGAAGATTTTTGCGGTGGGACTGGAAGACCTCCAGGGCGCTTCGTTCCTGGCCAACGACACCGTAAGAAGCCGGTTCTTCATGCTCCAGGGCGGCGACAAGCTGGCCAATGTGAAAGCAAAAATCCAGGATTCCAAGGGAAAGCTTTTCTCTGCCTCCACCCAGGGCAAACGGAAGATCAACCAGCTCATGGCGGACCTGGAAGAAGCCAATAAGACCCTGGATTCCCTTTCCAACCAGGAAAAGGAATTTTCCGATCTCCAGCATAAGCAGGAAGAACTGAAAAAGAACGTGGCCGAGCTGGAAGGGAAACTGGAAAAGGACAAGGAACAGAACCAGCGTCTGGAAAAGAGGCTGGGCGCCTGGGATTACTACCAGCGGGCGGCCGATGTGAAGCGGCAGCTGGACCTGTCGGAACAGGTCACCATGTTCCCTTCCAACGGCAAGGAACAGTGGAACCAGCTCATGAACCGGATGAACGTGCTCCACGACCAGAAAGAGTCCCTTCAGGCGAAGCTGGATGAATACAAGCCTGTCAAAAAGGAAGAAGTCATCCCCTGGCTTGGAGCCGTGGGGGAACTGGAAAAGCTCTACGTGGACCTGGGCCAGTGGCGGCAGACCATTTCCGATGCGGAAGCCCTGGAACAGGAAAAAGAAAACTGGCGGGTAGATTACGTAAACCTGGGCTATTCCCTGCCCTTCTGGGACCATCCCCTGAATATCGACGAACCCTGTGCCAACGTGGACTGGGAAGAAGGGCGCCGCCTTTCCAAGAGCCTGGGCGTCCGGAACAATGAACTCCATTTCTGGGAGCAGCGGGAACCGGAGGTGGAAGACATCTCCGAAGAGCTGAAGAAAGAGGGAGCGGTGCAGTCCGAGTCCGACTGGCAGGGCATCGAAACCATGGCATCGTCCCTGGAAAATATCCTCCACGACCAGGCATCTATCCATAAAGAAATGGAACAGCTCAATGGGGAGGAGGATAAGAAATTCACTCCCTGGTTCTGGCTGTCCCTGGTGTCCATCCTCTGTGCCGGCGGCGGCATGGCGGCCTTCTATACTGCCCGGGCAGGGACCATGGCTGCCTACGGCGCCGGCGGCGCCCTTGTGCTGGCAGTGATTTTCTACCTCATCCACAATCATGTGGTCCATGAAAAGGGAAGATCCCTGGAAAAGCTGACGGAACAGGACCGGCAGCTGGAAGAGAAACGGAAAGCCATTGAAGGCAAATTCCCGGGACAGGCGCCGAAGACGGTGGAAGAGCTCCAGGCCTTCCATAACCTGATGCAGGAAAAGCGGTCCGATTTCTACAAAGACCAGGCCCAGCGCCAGGCCATTGCCTGGAAAAAGGAAACGGTCCGGAAACAGCAGGAACAGCACAAGAAGTGGGAAGAAGAAGGAAAACTGCTGAAAACGAAGAAAGAGGAAGCAGAAAAATCCTGGACCCACTGGCTGAAGTCCAATCACCTGCCCCAGGTGGGGGCGGAAAACCTGTCGGCCCTCCAGGAGCAGTGGCAGAAGATCTATTCCGCCGAAGGGAAGGGCAAGATCCTGGACCTCCGCCTGGAACAGGTAGACGCCCGTCTCGATATGTTTTCCCGCCGGGCGGCATCCGTCATTTCCGCCACCGGTCTCAATTACCCCGTAAATCCGGACAGCATTGCCGCCATTTACGAAGAAAACCAGAAGCGGAGCATGGAATGGGAAGCGCTGCAGGAAAAGAACAAGCAGCACGCAGCCTATGAAAAAGAAATGGAGAAACTGGACGACCGCTGGGCTTCCTGCCAGCGGGAAATGGACACCCTCCTGAACCTGGTCCATGCGAAGAATGCGGAAGAATTTGCTGAAAAAGTGAATGCCCATGAACATCACGACCAGATCCGGAAGGACTGGGAACGGATCCGCCAGGACCTGCGCATGTACGCAGGAAGCGATGAAGAATTCCAGTCCCTCTGGCATTCCCTGGAAACCGGCCAGTACGACGACTGGATGGAGGAGCATAAAAAGCTCACAAAGCAGGTGGAAGAAGAATCGGCCCAGCTCGCTGAAATGCAGCGCAGCCAGGGAGCCGTGGAAAATGAAATCTTCCGCCTCGCCGGCGATGATTCCATCACGAAGGCCCTGCAGAACAAGGAAAAAATCCAGGCTGAGATCCATGCATCCCTCCAGGAATGGCTCACCCTCATGTACACCGAAGAAGTGATGAACCGGGCCCAGTCCATCTACGAATCCGGAAAACAGCCGGAAATCGTGGAGAAGGCCAATGAATTCCTGAAGGAAATGACCATGGGCAAGTATTCCCTCACCATTTCCGAAAACGGGAAGGACATCGAAATCGAAGACGACATGCACCGGCTGAAGAGCGAAAAGATCTGGTCCTCCGGCACCGGTGACCAGGTATACCTGGCCATCCGCCTCGCCATGGCCCTGTCCTTCGGCAGCCAGATCGAGCCGCTCCCCATCGTGCTGGACGATATCTTCGTCCGGTTTGATGAAAAACGGCAGCGGGAAACCCTGCGGTTCCTCATGGACCTGGGCAAGACCCAGCAGATCTTCCTCTTCACCTGCCACGAACGGACCATGCACATCGCCGAAGAAGTGGGCTACGAAAAGGGCACCGGCGAATTCATCCACCTCTCCCAGGGAGAAATCGAACAGGTGGGGCAGTGATGATGGGATCGAGACCGAGATCGAGGTCGAGAAGGAAAGGACCGAAGGCCCTGATGGCCTAGACCTAGACCTAGACCTAGACCTGGATCCAGGTGGTCAGCCTGCGGCGCTTGTGTGGCTGGGCTTATGTGCGAACGGGCGGGGGCTGTCAGCTGTCAGCTTCTGGCTGTCAGGAAAGCTGGACAGGCCCTGTGGGCCGGAATCCATTACCATCTCTCAGTCCGGTGGACAGCTCTCTTCTGGGAAGAGAGCCTCCTGTAGAGTCTATTGTCCGTTTTAGGTCATAGTCGTCAGGACTCCCTCTTGTACTGTATAAGTAAGACGATAGAAGATGAATGTCTTCTATCGTCTTTCGATTTTTATGTTTCGCATCATTACGGCACTTACCACCGCTCGAGGTGACGATTTAAGTGCAGAGTCTACTGCAATTAATGCCAGTAATCGGTAAGATGCTGAATTGTGATACGCTCAAGTCAACGGCAATCATTCATACAAACAGGCTTGAGATAAGATACTGGCAGCGGGAATTCTCCAGCCGTAAGCATGCCGTCTTGCTACAGTTCCTGCGGCGGAACCGCTGGACCTCAACTCTTAATCCTCAATTCTTTTATTTGTGCTATAATAGCAAAATAATCAAAAGTAAATGATTCCGCCTGCGGCGGAGAAAGATATGAGGTGCCGTTATGGACAGAGAAGACTTGGACAAACAGCTGAAAGAGCATGGGGAAGCCATGCAGCAGACAGAAAAAGGTTCCCATAAGGGCCGTATGAAAATCGCTGCCCTGGCGCTGGCCATGCTGGTCATCGGTGGTGCCGGCGGCTGCTATTTTGGTGAATTCCAGTCGCCGAAGAAGGCAGGTGCCGCTTCCTCCTACCAGATGCCCGGCAGCACGAATAAGGAAATCAAAGACCTGCCGGCTGTACGGAATACGGCAGTGGTGCAGGCGGTCAAGGAAGTGGGCCCGGCCATCGTAGGCATTACGACAAGGGTCTATGACCGGGATATGTTCAACCGCCGGGTGGAAGTGGGCCAGAGCGTAGGCTCCGGCGTCCTCTTTGACAAGAAAGGCTATATCGTCACCAATAACCACGTGGTATCCGGCAGCAAAGAAGTGAACGTTTGCCTGTCCAACGGGAAGACGGTGGCGGGCAAAGTGGTGGGGACAGACCCCTCCACGGACCTGGCGGTGGTAAAGATTGACGGCAGTGATGATCTCCCGATAGCGGAATTCGGTGATTCCGATGCCCTCCAGGTAGGGGAGACGGCCATTGCCATCGGCAACCCCCTGGGCCTGGAATTCCAGGGCACCGTTACCGTAGGGGTCATCAGTGCCCTGAACCGGAGTCTCGATGACATTGACCAGCGGTTCAAGCTCATCCAGACCGATGCGGCCATTAACCCCGGCAACTCCGGCGGCGCCCTGGTGACAGCCGACGGCAAGGTGGTAGGCATCAACAGTGCCAAAATCGCCAAGGAAGGGGTAGAGGGCATGGGCTTTGCCATCCCCATCAATTCCGCCAAAGGCATTATCCAGCAGCTCATCGACAATGGCAAGGTAACCAGGGCATACCTGGGCGTCTATGCGGCAGACAAGGATATCGCCCAGCGCTATGGGTACAACTGGGACCATGACGGCGGGGTCCTCGTCATGAAGATTGCCTCCCGGAGCCCACTTTCCCTGACGGATATCCGGCCCGGTGACTATATTACCGCCATCGACGGCAAGACCTTCGACACCGTGAAGGGTATGCGGGAAATCCTGGATGGTCATAAGCCGGGCGACCGGATCCAGGTGACCTACGAGCATAACGGGAGCAAAAAGACCACGGAAGTCCTCCTGGCTTCAGCACCGGAGTCTGACAAGTAATGAAATTTACCGTACTTGCCATCGGCAAAATCAAAGAAAAATGGATGCGCCAGGGCATCGATGAATACCTGAAGCGCCTCACTCCCATGGCGAAGGTGGAAATCATCGCCCCGGACGAAGAAAAAATGCCGGACCATCCTTCTCCGGCGCTGAAGGAAAAGGTGATGGAGAAGGAAGGGGAGAAAATCCTCAAATACCTGAAGGACGACGATTTTCTCGTACTCCTGGATCTGAAGGGGAAACCGGTGACCTCGGAAGGCCTGGCGGATATCATCCAGAAGCGGATGGTGGCAGGAACGAGCCACTTCTTCTTCATGATCGGCGGCCCCTATGGAAATGGGGAAAACATACGGAAACGGGCAAATCTCAAGATTTCCATCAGCGCCCTCACATTCACCCACCAGATGGCCCGTCTCATCCTGGCGGAACAGCTCTACCGGGCCATGAAGATTATCAGACACGAACCGTATCATTTATGAGGAGCAGCCGCTGGCGGGGCTGAGAGTTGAGATTTGAGAGCCCTGGTCCGGCGGCTTCACCGCAGGGCAGCCGCCGCGAAGCGGCTGGTGCCCTCGATCTCGGTCTCAATCTCGATCTTGCCCTTTCTCTTGCACGGCGCTTTCCATTTCGTTAAAATATAGATAGAGAATCACGAAAGTCCATGGCATCTGTCCGAAGGGGGGATTTCTATGCCGTCGAAAACTCTGAAAGTCAAAGATTTCATGACCAAGTATGTGTTTACCGTATCTCCGGATGTGACGGTGCATCGGCTGGTGGGGCTTTTCTGCACCCATCCGGTGAGCGCCATTCCGGTGGTGGGGGACGATAACGAGCTCCTTGGCATCGTATCGGAAGGGGACCTGCTGTACAAGAAGGTGACCCCGAAGATTCCACAGTACGTGGATGTGCTGGGAGGAAATCTCTATTACTGCGGATTCGGCCGGTATGAAAAGTCCTTCCGGAAACTGCTGGCCACCACAGCGGCGGAAATCATGACGAAAGACGTGCGCTGTGTCACCCCTGATACGGACATGGAAACCGTCACCACCCTCATGGTGGATGAACACCTGAAGACGGTGCCGGTGGTGGAAAAGAAGAAGATCGATAACCCCAACATCACGCCGCCGGCCCGGCTGGTAGGCATCATCACCCGCCACGATATCCTGGGCGCCATTGCGGCTACGGAGGCAGAAGAGCTTTTCCGCTCCAGCCAGCAGGAAAAGAAGGAAGCCGACGCTAAAGAAAAGAAAGATGAGTAAGGGCGGTTTTATTGCAAGATAGCAAAAGGAACTGTGAACCGGGCTTCCCGGTCACGGTTCCTTTTTTATGGTACCTCTATGACTGTGCGTGCGAACAGACGGGGCGTTGAGTGGGACTGCCGCTGTGCGGGCAAATGCACCCCTTCAGTCGCCTTCGGCGCCAGCTCCCCCAAAGGGGGAGCCAAGAAATCTACGGCCACCTTTGGGGTAGCAAACGAACTGATTTCGTAGGGACCCATCAGAATCCCTCTATCTGCTAACGCAGACATCATTCCGGCCGGGCCACAAAAGGAAGGTGCCTTAATGTGCAGTAAAGGCACCAACTTGGGACCGGCTCAGCAGTCCTCTGCAGGACTGCTGCCTTTGGAAAAGGGGGGACTAACCGTCAGCCTGCGGCGCCTCCATCAGCTAACCTCCGTCGCCTTCGGCGCCACCTCCTTCCCAAGGAAGGAGGCTAACTATCAGCGGCTACGCCGCCCTTTTAGTGACTCTGCACGTTTCTCGTCATTTCGAGCGGAGGTAGCATACCAAGTGACTCTGCCTTTAAAAATCGCTACAGCTCCAATGAGTCGAGAAATCTTTCTGGTGAATGACTGTGACTGGATTACAACCCGATAGGCCGCAGATCCATCAGAATCCCTCTGTCTGCTATCGCAGACATCTCCCTTTGGAAAAGGGAGACTAATCATCAGCGGCTTTGCCGCAGTTGGGATCCTAAAGACTCTGACCCTAAAACGGTCATTGACTCTGCAGGAGGCTCTCTTCTCAGAAGAGAGCTGCCAACGGCTGAGAGATGGCAATGGGACCGGCCCGAAGGGCCTATTCTCCTCAATCTCGACCTCGGTCTCGATCTCATTTGCCCGAAGGGCCTGACAAGCTCAAGGCTCAAGGCTCGAGACTTCGCCCGTTCGCACGTAAACATAGTCAGTATAGTCAGTCCAGCGCCGCAGGCGAGCCTGCTTTCCTAAAAGCTAGAAGCTAGCAGCTGGAAGCCCCCGCCCGTACGTACACCCGCAGGCCAACCGATACCCGGCCCGGTGCCCCTCGACCGTGACCGCTGTTCATAGTATAATAAATAATATATCCTGCAGCCGGAGCGTCATAGAGGCTGCCGGGGTTTATGAAAAGAGGAACTATGACTAAGGTTATTTTCCAAGCATTGAACCGCATCCACCGGGGTGTCCTGATCTGCGGAGGCTTTGCCCTCTTCATGCTGCTGGGCGCCCTGCTTCTCATGCTGCCCCTGTCCCAGTCCGGCACCAGGGAGATCAGCTTTGTGGATGCCCTTTTCATGTCCGTATCCACGGTGAGCGTGACCGGCATGTCCATGTTTGACCTGAAGAACGACTTCACCGTCTTCGGGCAGCTGGTGATTTTATTTCTCATGCAGGTAGGGGGCCTGGGCATCATGACCATGATGGCTATGGTCAGTATTTCCACAGGCCGGAAGATCCGGCTCCAGGAGCGTCTCCTGATCCGGGATTCCTTCAATCTCCAGACTCCTTCGGGCATGGTAATGCTGGTGAAGAAAATCATCTTCATGACACTGGCCGTGGAGTTTACCAGCGGCACGCTGCTGGCTATTTATCTGTATTTCAAATACGGCGCCATCGGCATTTATCTGGGCTACTGGCACGCCATTTCCGCCTTCACGAACTGCGGCATGGATATCATGGGAAACGACGTGGGCTTTGCGGGCATGGCGGCGGATACCTTCGTCAGTACGGTCATTGAGATTACCATGTTTCTGGGGGGCGTGGGATTCCTGGCACTGGATGATGTCCTCCGGAACCGCCGGTGGTCGAAGCTTTCCTTCAACAGCAAATTCATTTTCACCATGGAAGCGGTCCTCATCCCTCTGGGGGTCATTGTTTTCTACCTGCTGGAAGGAAACAATCCCGCCACCATGGGTTCCATGAGCCCCATGGGGAAATGGCAGAGCGCCTTCTTCATGTCCGTGTCCTCCCGGCTGGCGGGGTTCACGGTCTTTGATATTCACTCCATGATGAGCGCCACGGTGCTCTTTGTCATGATGTTCATGTTCGTCGGTGCTGCGCCGGTTTCCACAGGCGGCGGCATCCGGACCACCACCATGGGCCTTCTGCTCCTGTCCCTCTACAGCTGGGTCCGGGGGAAGAGGGAAGTGGTGCTCTTCCATAAGCAGGTGGACAACAAGTGCCTGGTGAAGGCGTCCAACGTATTTACCCTGGCCATGGTGCTCACATTTATTACGGCCTTTCTGGTATTCGTACTGGAGCCTGCGGATTTTGCCTTTGAAGATGCCCTTTTCGAAGCAGTGTCCGCCTTCAGTACCGTAGGATTCAGCATGGGCCTCACAGGGGAGTGGAATACCCCCTGCAAACTGGTGCTGATCGTGGCCATGTACATTGGCCGTATCGGCGTGATGACGCTGGCGATTACCTTTGCCCGCCATCACAACAGTTCCATTAAGTATCCGAAGGAAAATGTGGTTATAGGATAGAGGTTATAGGGGATGGCACAGAAATTACAGTTTTTCGTGGCCGGCCTGGGCCGGTTCGGCAAGAGCGTGGCAGTGACGCTGGAAAAAATGGGCTATGATGTGATGGCCATGGATATCGACGAGAATGTGGTACAGGACCTGTCGGATACCCTGGGGTACGTGGTCTGCGCGGACTGCTCCGATGAAAAGAACCTGGCCGCCATCGGCGCCGGCAATGCGGACGTGGCGGTGGTATCGGTGGGAGAGCTGTCGGCGAGCCTTATGACCACCCTGATCCTGAAGGAAATGGGGGTCAAGAAAATCGTGGTAAAGGCCCTGGATCCCATCCATGGCAAGATGCTCCAGAAAATCGGGGCAGACAAGATCATCTATTCCGAAAAAGAAATGGGGGTCCGGGTGGCGCACAACCTGATTTCCCCGGGCATTGTGGATTACATTGAAATGGAGAACAACATCACCATCCTCTCCATCCACGTGCCGGAAGACTGGATCGGCAAGAGCATCCTGGCCCTGGATGTCCGCAAAAAGTACAATATCACCGTAGTAGCCATCAAGAGGAAAGGGGAAATGTACGTCAACCCCCATCCGGAAATGCAGATGGCCGCCGATGATATGCTGGTCATTCTTGGTGATTCGGAAAGCGTGAGACGGGTCACGGCAAGCCTGGAGCAATAATCCTTGAAATCATATAGTTTTTTTGCTATGATACGTATGATTCGAATTTTATGATAAGAGTGGAAAAAGACTGATTCGCCTGCGGCGAATCAGTGGCTAGTAGCTAGATCTGGTGGCTAGGTGACCAGGCCCTTCGGGCCCGGTCCATCAGTTTGCTTTTGATGCTGAATGACCCAACCCTCCCTCTTCAGAGGGAGGGAGGACCGCGTAAGCGGTGGGTGGGTGGCCGCAGAGCGGCTGACCAGCTCAAGGCACAAGGCTCAAGGCCCCGTGCGTTCGCATCACCGCTGGCCAGCCTATCGCGGCGAAGCCGCTATAGGTCTAGACCTAGACCTGGATCTAGATCCCAGGGCCCTTGGCCCTGATCCCACTTCCACTCTACTTTGACTATAAAAGAAAATCAGCATTACAGACATAGAACCCTTTGTAGTTTTACTTAACAGGAGTGATTCCTTTTGGAAAAATTAGTCATTCATGGCGGACGGCCCCTTCATGGCCATGTCCGTGTTTCCAGCGCTAAAAATGCAGTACTTCCCATCATTGTGGCTACCCTTCTTCCCAATACCCCCGCATCCATCGTGGATGCGCCGAACCTGGACGACGTGACCACCATCTGCAGCGTTCTTGAATCCCTGGGAGTGAAGGTGACGAGACAGGACAACGTCCTCACCTTTGACGCCTCCATGCTGGACAAGACGGAAGCATCTTATGAACTCATGAGTAAAATGCGGGCTTCCTTCCTCATCATGGGCCCCCTCCTGGCAAAGATGGGCCATGCGAAAATCGCCCTCCCCGGAGGATGCATGATCGGCAGCCGGCCCATTGACCTGCACCTGAAGGCCTTTGAAGCCATGGGCGCAGAAATCAACGTGGGCAATGGCTTTGTGGAAGGTTATGCACCTCACGGACTCAAAGGGACCACCATTTACCTCGATTTCCCCAGCGTCGGCGCCACGGAGAATATCCTCATGGCCGCTGCCACCGCCGAAGGCCGTACCATCATTGAAAATGCGGCAGAAGAACCGGAAATCGTGGACCTCGTGACATTCCTGAATTCCATGGGTGCCAATATCAAAGGCGCCGGTACCAATATCATCCGTGTAGAAGGGGTGAAGGAACTGCAGGGCGTTTCCCACACCGTCATCCCGGACCGCATTGAAGCGGGTACCTTTATGATTGCCGCAGCCATGGTCGGCGGCGACGTGGTGGTGGACAACGTGCTCACGGAACACCTGAAGCCCCTCCTGGCGAAGCTGAACGAAGCGGGCGTTAAGGTGATCAAGGACATCGACAGCGTCCGGGTCATCAGCGATGGACATATCCGGTCCACCGATATCAAAACCCTGCCGTACCCCGGATTTCCTACGGACCTCCAGGCCCAGTTCATGGCCCTCATGACCATCGGCAACGGCATCAGCCGCATCACGGAAACGGTCTTTGAAAACCGGTTCATGCATGTCGGGGAACTGCAGCGTATGGGCGCCTCCATCCAGGTCGAAGGCCGCTGTGCCATCGTACAGGGGGTCCCGTTCCTGAACGGCGCCTTCGTGAGAGCTACGGACCTCCGCGCCGGTGCCGCCCTCACCATTGCAGGTCTTGCTGCCCACGGAGAAACGGAAGTCGGCGAACTCCATCACATTGACCGTGGCTATGATCATCTTGTAGAAAAACTGCAGGGGTTAGGAGCAGACATTGACAGAGTCGACAGAGACTAAGAAAAAGGGCGGAAAGAAGCTCACCCGCACCGGCCAGGGCTCCCTGGCGGACTGGCTGGGTTCCTTCGGCTCCGAAGATATTGGCGTAGACATCGGGACGTCCAATATCGTGGTCTTCATCAAACATAAGGGTCTCGTATTCCCCGAAGCCACTGTCATTGCCCGGAACGAAGTTCTCCATGAATACATGGCCTACGGCACAAAGGCAGAAGAAATGGAAGGGAAGACGCCACCGGAAATCAAAATCATCCATCCCATGAAGCGGAGCGCCATCGTAGACTATACAGGCACCGCCTACCTTTTGAATTCCATCGTGAACCGGTCCTACCTGAAGGGCCTCTTCTTCCATCCCCGCCTCATGATGTGCGTCCCCAGCGGTATAGACAGCGTGCAGCGCCGGGCTCTCCTGGAAGCGGCGGTAGCCGTGGGCGCCAGAAAAACCGTACTCATTGACCAGCCATTGGCGGCCATGATGGGCATGGGCCTGGAAAACCACCAGAAGGAAGGCACCATGATTGTGGATATCGGCGGCGGTTCCTGCAAGATTTCCGTCGTTTCCCGGCAGGGCATCGTAGTGAGCCACTTCTCCACGGAGTCCGGCAATGAAATGGACCAGGCCATCCTGAACTGGGTACGGGACAAGTACCACATCCGCCTCGGCAGGAGAGAAGCGGAAAGTCTGAAAATCGCCCTGGGCGCTGCCTGGGACCTGGACCGGGCACCGAGGGTGGCAGAGACCAGCGGCCTCTCCATCGTATCGGGACTCCCCGTAAAAATCGCAGTCACCGGCGAAGACATCGCCAACGCACTGAATCCTCTCCTGTACCGCATCTTCCGGAACATCCGGGACGTGCTGCAGCGCACCCCGCCGGCCCTCCTGGCCTCCATCCGGGAAAGCGGCATCATCCTCATCGGCGGCGTATCCCAGCTCCCGGGACTGGAAGAACTGATTTCCCGCATCATCGGCGTACCGGCCCATGTGGCAGAACGGCCATCCTATGTCAACGCCGTAGGCGCCGGATCAGCCCTGGACTACATCAACGAATTCCGGGATTCTTTGCAGGATCTGCATTGATTGATTTCATACATTAAAGTACGGCTTACTTGTAGGCCGTACTTTTTTAGATTTGAGAATTGAGTTTTGAGAATTGAGATCCCGCGGCTAAAAGAAAGATTTGAGAGTTGAGACTTGAGAATTGAGGTCCCGCGGCTTCGCCGCAGAGAATCAGCCTGCGGCGCTTGTGTGGCTGAGCGGCGTGTGTACGTGCGGGGCATTGAGCTTTGGGCCGATTCCATCTGTTCCCATTCGCAGATACGGTCACTTTCCTTTGTGACTCTGCCTATCAATCGTCATCTCGAGCGGAGGTAGTATGCGGAGTGACGCCACCCTTAAGAATCGCTACAGCTACGATGAGTCGAGAGATCTTTCAGATAAATGACTGTGACGGGCTTTCAGAAATAGAGTTGAGGTTCCGCGGCTTTGACGCAGGGAGCGTGTGGCTGGGTGGCGAGTGAACGTATGGGGGCTTTTAGCTGTTGGCTGAGCGCCGTTCGATCGTGCGGGGCCTTGAGCTTTGAGTGGATTCGCCTGCGGCGAATCAGTAGCTAGTGTCTAGATCTAGTGGCTAGGTGGTTAGGCCCTTCGGGCCGATTCCATCCGTCCCCATCTGACTCTACCCGTACCCCGTCATCTCGAGCGGAGGTAGTATGCGTAGTGACGCCACCCGTAAGAATCGCTACAGCTACGATGAGTCGAGAGATCTTTCTGGTAAATGACTGTGACGGGGTTTGCAAAGAAAGAGTTGAGATTTAAGGTCCAGCGGCTCCACCGCGGAGCTATCAGAACCCATCACCATCTCTCAGTCCGGTGGACAGCTCTCTTCAGGGAAGAGAGCCTCCTGCAGAGTCAATTGTCCGTTTTGCGGGCAGAGTCGTCAGGATTTCAACTGCGGCGGAGCCGCTGTAGTCCTGGCTGCTGGCCGCTGGTTACTGGGTACTGGCTGTATTCATTGGCACCGGTCGCTTGTTTACAATCCCTTTGGAAAGTGATAAAATATATCATATCAAGGTTCATGAGAACATGAGTCTATTGTATCGAGGAGAAAAAGGAAGCGATTGAAGGCTATCTCGTTGATAGTCCAGCAATCGTCTTTTTTTTATGGAGGAGGAATTTATATGCATTTCATTAAAAGCGGACAAGCCGCTGTATCTAAAAAGGTTTTACCATTGTGTATTGCCTTTGCATTGCTCGGTGGAGGAGCGTCTGCTTTTGCCCAATCAGTAGATGGTATCATTAATGGAGTAGATATTACGGGTCGCACAAATTTTAACAATATTACAATCACCGATAATACGAATGCTGTAGTAGAAGATGAGAATGGTAATAAAACTGAGATTAAAAACAACCGGAATGATGGTTGGCAGACCGTTATGGGAGGTAATGACCAGAACAGTAATTCATATACATATGAAAGTATAGGTGGGAATATTATCAATGTTACCAGCAATGATTCGCTTACGATTCATAGCCTGATAGGAGGCAATTCTCGTTTTAGTGGGGATGGCAGTATTCGGGGCTTCTCTATAATCAATAATGTAATTAATATTGGGGAGAAGCAAAACAAAGGGATACTTCGAGCTGATGTTATTTCAGGTGGTACGTCTTCTGCAAGTTACTCAAAGTCCTATCCTTTTTATAATGTGATAAATTTAAGAGGAATGACAGTTACCGGAACAAGTGATAACGGACGGGTAAAGATTTATGGGGGAAATGTTGGCCTGAATGGACAAGTGGTACAGGGAAATGTTTACGGAAATGTGATTAATATCCAGGATTCAGTTGTGCTGAAAAATGCGGACGTTTATGGAGGGCAGACAAATGTGTCCAGATGGGGTGGGCATGTTTGGGGAAACCGTATCAACTTATCCGGAGATGCAGATTTATCTCAGGACGTTTCCTTATATGGAGCAGAGATAGTACCTCAGTCACATGCAATAAACAATCTTGATAATATCTTGAATGTTGGTTATGTGGAAGAAATCTCTTTCAACGATAAAAATTTACCTGATAGAAATTTCCTGGATTTTGAAAATGGTTCTTCCGGAATGAGAGGTGGTATTTATCCCGTTACTGATAACAAGAACTACTACCTGAAATTGACTGGTAAAGCAATTCCTTGGAAAAATAATGAAGTTAAAGAAATAAGTAATTTCTCTTCTATTAAAATTTGGGCAATGAATGATTTTAATACTCCTGCATTGAAACTTAGCACAGGAAATTTCACTTATAACTGGCGGCCCAATCCTGATAATCCTCATGAGAGAGCAACAATAATTGATTTGACATACCTGACTTCAGGCGAGGATTATGGAACTGCCTATATTACTAATCGCGATAATGATAATGCAGCCAGCAATCCAGACTTTGAAAGCAAGTTAAAGGACATTGATTTAAGAACATTATCGGCCGATGAAAGGAACAATATTTTCTTCGCCGGTGTGTCACCGGACCGGAAGATTACTGTGATTCAGGCTGAAAAAGGAATATATAAGTCAGAGGACCAGATAAAAGCGAATAAGCTGATTTATGGATATTCCCTGCAGCAGAATGACGATCAATTGGTTGGATCTTATACTGGCAAGGCTGGCATTGATGGAAATGATGTAGTCTGGAAGACGGGAGACATCACTGTATCCTCCGTTTCCCTGCCCAATAAGGCCCTCGATGCGTCCGGCACTGCTTCTTCTCCCCTGAAGCTGGAGAAGTATGGTTATGTATTTGATGGAAATACAAAACTTTCCATGGATAACATGCATGTTACCAACAGCACCAGCACCCTCATTTCTCCCTCCGAAAGCTGGACCCTTGTAGATGGCAGTGATGCTACTTCTGTGACGGGGCTCGGCAATCTGGCGGGGAAGGAGAATGAGGTGTCCTACGATATGAGCGGCGGCGCTGTCACCGTGGCGGGGAAAGGGAGTACCGGTATTTCCTCTGACAGCAAGAGCCTCACCTACCATCTGGACAACCCCACATCTCTGACCTACCATACCCTGGACTGGGCTTCCACGGATCCTGTAGCTTCCCTGGACAGCAGCAAGGCCTATGACCTCAGCGGCACGAAGGTGGACTGGTCGAACCTTTCCATGAAGAACCTGTTCTCCCTGAAGGGCGGTCTCAATGAACGGACCCTCCTGGACAGCAACGGTATTTCCACAGGTCTCACGGACAGCAGCCTCGTGGGCACTGAGCAGCACCTGACTGCCGGCACCACCCTGGAAGGCACGGGCCGGGCGCTCCTGAAGAATGGAAATGTGGTCTACGATGCGGATATGCACGCCCAGGCCCAGACCCATAATGTGCTCATGGGCAATGAAGCAGGCATTGCAGCCCTCCTGGAATCGAACGACCTGGTGCTGGACACCATGAAGAACCTGGATAAGTCCAAAGACGGGGGAGAGGCCTTCGCCACCATCGGCGGCGGCGAGAACCGCTATGAAACCGGCAGCCATATCACCACAAACATCTGGCGCAGCCAGGCCGGTTTTGCTGTGAAGGATACGGAAAAAGACGGAGCCCATGCGGAATATGGTCTCTTCTACGACTACGGTGACGGCTCTTACCGCACCTTCTACAACGGCCGGGGTAACGGAAAGATTGACTATAAGGGAGCCGGTATCTTCGGGAAACGGATCGAAGCGAACGGCACCTACGAAGAAGCGTCCCTCCGCTTCGGCCGGGCATCGAACGATGCGAAGAATATTCTCCACGATGCCGAAGGCAAGGGATACCACTACAAGACGGACAGCATGTACAATGCCATCCACCTGGGCTTCGGCAAAATCCTGGACCGGGGCCATGGAAACAGTCTCGATACCTACTTCCGGTTCTTCCACACCCACCTGAACGGTGATTCCTTCGACGCCGGCGGCCACTACGACATCGACAGCCTCGACAGCAACGTAGCCCGCATCGGCACCCGGTGGCAGCACCAGGACCACCGGTTTGAATACTACGCCGGCCTCGCCTATGAATATGAATTCAGCGGCAAAGCCTACGGCACCGCCGACGGCGCTGATATCGAAGGCGCCTCCATCCGCGGCGGCAGCGTCCGCTTCGAGTACGGCACCAGCGTAGACACCGGTAAATGGAGAGTTGCCATCAACGGCAGCGACTACGCCGGTAAACGGAGAGGCTTCAATGGAAATATCAGCCTCACCTGCCATATCTGGTAATTGATTCACGAAAAGCAGCCTTCAAGGCTGCTTTTTTTATGCCAGAGCGGTATGTGGCTGAGGGGCGTGTGAACGTATGGAGGCATTGAGCGAATCAGCCTTCGGCGGTAGTGTGGCTGAGTGTACGTGCGAACGGACGGGGGCTTTTAGCTTCTAGCTGTTAGCTTTTAGGAAAGCTGGTCAGGCCCTGCGGGCCAATGAGATCGAGACCGAGGTCGAGATCGAGGAAATAGGGCCCTGCGGGCGGTATGTGGTTTAAGAGCGTGTGAACGTATGGGGGCATTGAGCCTTTAGCCTTGAGCTGATCAGCGGCTCCGCCGCAGTCCCATCAGAATCCCTCTGTCTGCTACGCAGACATCCCCCTTTGGAAAAGGGGGACTACCCATCAGCCTGCGGCGTTTCCATCAGCTAACCTCCGTCAGATGAGATCGAGACTGAGACCGAGATCGAGGGCATCAGCGCCCTCCGCTGCAGTTGGGATCCTGATGACTCTACCCCCATAACGTCCTATTGACTCTGCACATGGCTCTCTTCTCAGAAGAGAGCTGCCCACGGGGCTGAGAGATGGTGATGGGTCCGGCCCGCAGGGCCTGTTCAGCTTTCCTAGGAGCTAGCCGCTAACAGCTAGAAGCCCCCGTCCGTTCGCATATCACTCAGCCACCCGATACCCGGCCCGTAGGGCCAGACCAGCTCAAGGCCCAAGGCTAAAGGCTCAAGGCCCTGCCCGTTTGCACGCCCGTCAGCCAGTTCAGTGCCGCAGGCGAACCAGCTTTCCTGGCCGCCAGCCGCTAACAGTTGGAAGCCTCGCCCGTTTGCAGGTATACGAAAAAGGCCATGACCTATTTTCAGGTCATGGCCTTTTATTTGATGTTATTCAAAAGTCAGTCCATTCTCTTTTGCCAGCTTTTTGACTTCATCGGCAGTCATATTCGTGGAGGACATGATAATTTTCAGAGGAACTTTATTCCGCATAAGAGAGAGTGCGGCCTGGCGAAAAGCAGATTTGGTGCCCTCTGCTCGTCCTTCTTCACGTCCGGCTTTCTTAGCTTCTTCAGCAGCGATTTCACGGGCTCTTTTTTCATCCCACTTGAAGGATACCATATCGTACACCTCACTTTCATGGATTCGGAAGTATTCACCCATGAGGTCATGGGTTTCGCAATAAGCAATCGCTTCTTTAATTGATTGGAAAAGGGAGAGGCCTTTCTTTTGACAATCCCTGACTATAGCAATAAAGGTGCTGTATGCTTTAAGCTCATAGCAGGCATCCAGAACCTCCCGGTCTTTTTTATAATTGATATTATAGCACTTCGCGGTAAGCTCCATGGCATTTCCGGGAATCTCAAAGGCATCTGACAGGCGAAGCTCCTGGATGGATGGGATGTCCATGGTACCGTTGTAGAGAACATAGAACTCAGGAGTCGGGATTTTCAGCAGCTCCGCATGGTAAATCATGTCTTTATTTACATACAGACGATACAGCTTTGACAGATACCACAGGAACCGGAGAGGCATATTCGGATTCCAGGTGGATTGATGTTCGAGGAGGATGACGAGACGATTTCCGACCAGGAAGCTGATATCGTTTTTTACATCATTCATGAATACGCCCTTTAGTGTATTGATGGTGATGTCCTTTGGCGATATTTCGTTTCCGGAAAGAGCTTTGTATAAACGGGAGAGCCGCTTTTTATCTTTGAAGATACTGCGGAAGAGGGAGTCTTTGTAAGTTCTTTTCGTGCCCATGGATGCACCTCTTTTCTGCCTTAATTATAACATAATTTCTATGTGTAAAGAAAGAATAAGGCTGAGTGTTGTGTAAACATGTGAGGACTTCTGGCTGTTAGGGAAACTCTACAGCCTGCGGCGCTGGACCGGCTGGCTGTACGTGCGAACGGGTGGAGCCTTGAGCCTTGAGCGCATCAGGCCCTTCGAGCCAGGGTCCTGCGACCGCGTTGGCGTTCAATCGGGCGGGGGCTTCTAGCTTCTAGCGGCTAGCTGGTAGGAAAACTCTACAGCCTGCGGCGCTTATCAATACGTATCCAACTGACACTACCCGACCCCGTCATTTCGAGCGGTGGCAGCATGATAAGTGAATCTGTCCTTAAAATCGCTACAGCTACGATGAGTCGAGAAATCTCCCGGCTAAATGCCTGTGACGGTCTTACAACTCGAGAGGATATCAGTCTGCGGCGCTGCCTCCCCAAAAGATAGGTGAGGCAGGGTCAGTTTCGGGGCATCGTAGTTGGCACACTAAACTAAAAAGACAGTGTCCCATCAGGGGGCACTGCTTTTTGTATTGGAGGATACAGGGAAGAGCGCATCCGCCTGACCGCCGCAGGCAGACCACATGGATCCGTTCAAGGCTTGGTGCCCTCGTCCGGACACATGCAGGCTTTACGGCTGCTTCCCACCTTTCTCCAGGGCTTTTGCCTTTTCCCGGTCCTTTTCCGCCAGGTCCTTTTTTCCTGCCTTTTCGTAGAGAGCAGCCCGGAAACGGTAGCCACGGGCATCGCCCGGTTTCCTCTTCAGAAATTCATCCATATCGGGGATCCCCTTTTCCGGCTGTCCCATGGCGTCGCAGGTCTGGGCACGGCTGCGCCAGGTCTCCGCATGATTGGGGTACTTTTGGATTCCCTCAGTGAGGATTTCCAGCGCTTTTGTGTAGTCTCCTTTTTCTTTATAAGTAAAGCCCAGGTTATTCAGGATCATGCCTTTGTCCTCTTCTTTGACAGCGGCGAGTCCCTTTTCATAGATTCCGATGGCCCGGTCGTAATCTCCGGCCTTGTTGTATAAATTTCCAAGGCCTATATAGGCAAGGGTCTCATCGGACTTCAGGCGGAGGGCTTCCTGGTAATCGGCTTCCGCTTTTTTGTTTTCATTCAGTTCCCTGTAACATAATCCCCGCTGTGTCAGGTTCAGGGCTTTCTGTTCTCCGCCCAGGTTTATGGCTTCCGTGTAGTCAGCGGCTCCCCGGGCATAGTCTTTCCTGCTTTCGAAGAACCAGCCCCGTTCGGACCAGGCATCCGGATTGTGGGGGAGACGGGTGACGGCGAGATCCAGGATCTTCAGTGCTTCATCGTCCTTTCCGTCACTCTGATAAAGCTGGGCCAGCAGTCGGTAGGTTCTCATGATTTTGCTCTTACGGTCCACTGCCTTCTGCAGTGAGTCCCGTGCCTGGTCCTTTTTATCCTGCTTTACGTAAAGAAAACCCATCACATCGTAGGGCCCTGCTGACTGTGGTGCCAGACGGGACGCCTTTTCCATCCAGGTCAGGGCGGTATCATCCTTCCTTTCAGCCTTGTAAATAAGGCCGGTCATATAGGCAGCCCTGAAATTTCCGGGGTCTTTCTCCAGCACCTTTCCATAGCTTGCCAGGCTTTCATCGTACCGGGAAAGGTGGAAAAGAGTCTGCCCTTCTTCCATTTGGGCCGTTTCATGAAATTTGCCCGGCAGGTTCATGGACAGGGCACGGCGGAAGTCTGCCAGTGCCTTTTCATAGTCCTTCAGATCCTCATAGATGGAGCCCCGGGCCATATAGGAAAAGGCATCGGACGGATTGACTGCGATGGCTTTTGTAAAAGTATCGGCTGCGCCTGTGGGATCCCCGTTCATAGACTGCAGGGTTCCCAGTATGCGATAGTTGATGCCGATCCGGGGAGAGAGACCGATGGCCTCTTGCAGATAACCTATAGCCTTCGGCAAGTCCTGGTGATCATTCCTGCTGTAAAGAATGCCCAGCATGGTATGGAGCATCCATTCATCCGGTCCGTCGGCGATGGCTTTTTCCGTCCACCGGCAGGCATCATCCATGCGGTTGGCCAACATATAGAAATGGCCCACCACCGCATCAATGGAGCCCCTTTTATCGGACCGCGCTGCATCCCGGGCGGAAAGGAAGGCAGCCTCCGCCTCTCCAAAGTTCCCCTGCTGCAGGAGAGAAATGCCCCTCTTCAGCTCCTTTACATCCCTGGTGGCCATGCTGTCGGAGGCACTGATGCCTGACGCTTCTGCGATTCCCGTCTCCTGGACAAACCGGGTCTCCAGGGCCGAAGCAAACCGGGAAATTGAAGAACCGTCCCCTCTGCCCTCTGCTGCCACCGATACAAGGGGCACAGACAGGGACAGAGCCAGAGCCATAAGAACGGCGAAACCTTTTCTTTTCATAGAACCACTCCCTCACAAAAAGCCGGTAGATATGCTGACTCCATTATATAAAAAAAATTGAGATTTGAGAATGGAGAATTGAGGCCCCGCAGGCGGACCATCTAGGGAAACGCTGATTAAATGGGCTTTTTACAAGCGCTAATTATTCACAGCCAT
>OGXC01000500.1_pt1 | contig 33157 bp, 29 predicted proteins | sample 1576201 | NCBI WGS metagenome assembly OGXC01 (sample SAMEA3541562, study PRJEB24748) | human gut metagenome | biome: human gut; feature: human-associated habitat; material: faeces | place: China | collected 2012 | reverse complement strand
TCCATGCTGGTGGGAGAACTCGCAGATCCAAAGAAAGGGGATCGGGTGATCGATGTCTGTGCGGCACCGGGCGGAAAAGCACTTCATGTTGCAGAAAAACTGCGGGGAACAGGAAGTGTAGAAGCCAGAGATCTAAGCCTGTATAAAGTAGGATTGATCACGGAAAATATCGAGAGAAGCGGTCTTACGAATATTCACGCAGTACAAAAAGATGCGACTGTCTGTGATGCGGATGTAAAAGATGCGGCGGATCTTGTGATTGCAGATCTGCCCTGTTCCGGATTAGGGGTTCTTGCAAAAAAGACAGATTTAAAATATAAAGCAACCGAACAGAGCACCAAAGAGCTGGCAGGACTGCAGAGGGAGATTCTGAAAAATGCTGCGTCCTATGTCCGGCCGGGAGGAACGCTGATCTACACCTGCACCGACACCGGCCCCCAGCGCCACACAAATGAAAACATTAGTCAACGCTGCACATGCACCGACAGCTGCAAGCGCGGAAGAACCCACAAACTGACCGACGATGATGGAGTCGGCCATATTATATATTTGCTGAAAAAAGCTGCCTAAAATCATTGGCATTGCAAAAACCGTCAAAGCTTTAAGAGGCGCATCTGTAATCAGGTATTCATCTTTTGACATTCTTATATTCCTCCACGAGTTTCATAATTTCACTTATCCTTCCCTTCATCAGACCTTATATATACGAAGTGTAAGTATAAAGTTACGTTACGAAGCAATTATATGTGGTTACAATTAATAAGTCAAGTCATCGTTTACTTTGGGTAATATGAATGATATGATATCCAGGAAAACTACTATCCACAGGATATTATTTTACAGGAGGGGTATTTATGTACCTGGACGGTTTAGATGAACTGGATCAGAAGATTATCCAGTTGCTTATAGAAAATGCACGTATCTCTTACTCTGATATCGGTAAAGAAACCGGTATTTCCAGGGTGGCAGTAAAAGCCCGGATTCAGGCATTGGAGAAAAAGGGGGTAATTGAAGAATATACAACTATAATTAACCCTCAAAAAATCAGTGGTGCTGTATCATGCTATTTTGAAATTGAAACAAAACCAGACTCCCTGTCACAGGTGACAGATATATTATATAAAAATGATACAGTCACGCAGATTTACCGCGTCACAGGAAGAGACAAACTGCATGTACATGCCGTTGCCTCATCGAGTGATGAAATGGAACACTTCCTGCACAATGTCATTGACGCCCTGCCTGGTGTCATCAGCTGCAGCTGCAATACAATCTTATCACGTATTAAAGATATTAAAGGATTACGGCTATAAACTGAAACACTGGAAATTACTGAAAAGACCTCGATGATCTGGTTTTTCCAGACCGTCGGGGTCTATTTAGTATAATTTATAAATTTTCTGAATGATTCCACGACAGAGTTTTTGCTGCGACTTTCTTACTTAAAAAGTCTTAAATAGCTTTAAGTTTTCTGTTTTATTCGTAAAGTTTATCCGCTTTTCTTATTTCGCAATAAACAATACTCCCAGAGTTCCCGGCCCACAATGGCTTGAAACCACACCACCGGCGCGCGTCTCAAGAATTTCCTGAAAAATTCCAAGGCTCTGCAGATAAGCCTGCACATCTTCCACAATCTTACGGTCACAGCCGGAATGTGTAATAAATACTCGCTCCGGTCGTGCATTTTTAAGATTTGCCTCCATATCTCTGACATAAGACATGACTACAGAATGTAATTTGCCACGATACTTCTTAGCTGCATCCATTGCACCGTTTTCTACTATGATCTTTGGATGCAGCTTCAATACACTTCCTGCCATAGCCGCAACCGCATTACAGCGACCTCCACGATACAAATACATCAAAGTATCTACCACAAAGCTTGCACGTACTTTTGGCTTCAATTCCTCTAGCGCAGCCGTAATTTCTGCAGCACTTTTTCCTGCCTGTGCCATTACTGCTGCCTCCACGACTTGAAGCCCAATACCTGTTGAAAGATTTGCAGAATCAATAACCGTCACAAAATCGGAAGCTTCCAGCTCATCAGCAGCAAGACGCATAACATTTCCGGAAGTTGACATACTTGATGATATTGAAAAACAGATAACTTCCCTTTTTTCTTCAACATAAGGTTTCAATATTTCTATCGCATCCACCAGAGATGGTGCCGAAGTTTTGGGTGTTGTCTTATGTGCATCTGACCATGCAAAGATTTCATCCGGAGTTATATTTTTGCCATCCTTATATTCCTTCTCGCCAAGAAGAATATGAAGCGGCAAAATATCAATATCATATCTGTTCACCAGCTCTGGCGAAAGGTCGCAGGTACTGTCTGAAATTATTTTTACCATGAAATATTACCTCCTGCTGTTTTATAGACAATATATTACCACAATTCAAGAATGAAGGATACACCTGTATCTTTATTTCTTACTACGATATGCTTCCGCTTCCCAATGAGTAATAAAGTATGTAATATCATCTGTCATCTGTAATGCACCGCCAAAACTTTCGGCATATACAGCAAGTTTGATCGCATCCTTTACCAGAAGCTGTGCTTTTGCAGCTTTTGCCTTGTCATCTTCCATGATAAATGCACCCACGCCCTGTACCAGGATCAGTCTTGGTTCTTTGTCATGCTCTTTCATAAATGCATCCAGTACATCTTTTGCCTGTTCAACATTTTCTACAAATAATGGGTATGGTCCGCAGTATACAATGTGATCCGGAGTAAATGGTTTCAAAAGCGGTGCTGCAGTTGTTTTATCTTTCACAAAATTGTTCATTTCTGCAGCCGGAACAACTTCTACAGCATGTCCCAGTAACTCGGAAAGTCTCTTTGCAGTCTGTTCTTTTTCAGGTGTAACTGCATCACTTACGTCAGCCGTTCTTTTTACCTGTTTCTCTAATTTGCTGATAACTCCATCAAATAAAACACCTATCTCTTCTACAGTATTTGCTGCAACAAAAATTCCATGATTCTGAAGTAGAAGTACCTGCACATCTTTTCCAAATTCTGCTTTATACGCATTCATTTTTTCATAGCAGATACGTGCCAGCGTATATCCTGGTTTGCAGATATCGATCCAGAGTACATCTTTGCCAAAAAGCTGTTCACAAAGTGTCTGCGCACCCTTTCCGCAGGTCAGACCATTGACAAGAGTCGGATGTACATGCAATACATAAGTATAAGCAAATAAATTATGAAGCAAGGCCTCTACACTTGGGCGTTTCGTCTTGTCATCATCGGTTACTGCTGCCATAACATCCGCAAGATATGCAGATTCACGTTTCACATCATCTGCAGGGTATTCTGTTTTCATAATCTCATTCAGACGGGCTCTGTCCATTTTGACAAATTCTTCTGCTTTGATCGTAGCAAGCTGTGTACCGGAACCTTTAACATACAGGGTTGTATCGTCTTTGACAGAAGTATTGCCGCCACCTGCCAGAACGTAAGCCGGATTGCTACCGTATGTGTTTGACATTTTTACTAAAGTTGAAAGATCCATAGTTAAAATTCCTCCCTTGACTTCTCATCTTAATAGTTTCGCTATTACTTATAGTACACCATATAGAAAAAGTTATCTATGCAAATATCGTGTCACAAAATATAACAAAACTCACCTTATCGTTGGCACAGATCAAGAAAAAAGCAACCAGGACTTAACATCCTGATTGCTTTTTGCTCTCATTATTCTGTTATTGTTTCAATTCAAAGAAATCTTCTACCCGGTTTTTATAATCCGTCATATCATTATACTGCAGCATTGCATATTCCTGAATCAGATCATAATATGGTGAGTTCTTATCATCCACACTGTAGAATTTTCCATCTGCTCCCCAATATCCATTACTGGTCAGTACCGGAATCTCTTTCTGTAGATCCTGCTGGAACTTCTGGAAGCCGGTCAGTTCTCCATCTATCGTCTCCATAAGGATGGTCTGAAGATAATTCATACTTGTCTTCTCTACAGTCTTCTTATCAATATCATAATTAGCCCAGATAAGGAATGGAACCTCATATCGCCGCATCATTTCCTCATCATTCCAATTACGCCACTCTCCATTTGTGATAGAATCCATCGATTCATCATGAATTCTCGGCTGGTGATCTCCTGTCAGAAAGATTACTGTCGGTTCATCTGTATTTTTATAATAATTGATCAGATTTTCAAACATCTCATCTGAATATTTGATAAGACTGAGGTAATATCCCAGATCCGTTGCATCTGCATTCTCTACTACAATTCGTTTATCATCGAAATTATCAAATGGTACATCATAAGAACTATGGTTCTGAATCGTCATTGTATAACCGAAATACGGTGCGTCTGTCGATTTTCTCTGCTGTTCATAATCATGTGTGATATTGTCGTAGGTACACTGGTCCGTCGCATTATTTCTCATTTTTACAAACGGGACTATCATATTTGTATAATCATAAAACTTATCAAATCCAAGCAGCGGATATGCCTTGTCTCGGTTATAGTTTCTCGCCTTCTGAAGATGGGTTGCTGAATTTCCTGTGTATCCTTCACTCTTCAGTTCAGTTACCAACGATGGCATTGCATGCCTCAGATATAACTGAAATGCAACCGTTCCTTTTGGAAGAAATGCCATAGAATTTCCTGTCAGAAATTCATATTCCGTATTTGCAGTCTGACCGCCTACGATTGATGCATAAGTTGTTCCACTCACACAGTTTCCATTTTTCATCAGATCATGAATAAATGGCATGTAATCTTCATTTGTCTCAATATCTCCAAGAATCTGCGGATCCGAAAAGGCCTCATTAATAACAGCAATTACATTTGGTCGTTTCTTATTTGGATCTACAGTATCAGAAGTATATTTTGAAGTAATCTCTTCTACTTTTTTCAAACTGTATCCATTTGGTTTCTCTGGTACAGAAAGCTTGATGCTTCTTGTGAAACAGGCGATACTGCCATATTGCTGATAACTTCTCATTGGATTAAAAAGACTCAGATACAATCCTCTGTTGCTTACCATGTCTGTCATAACAAGCTGTGAAAAACCAGTTACACTCACAATAGCCATTACAGCGATTCCACACAGACGATGAGAAACTTTTTTGAAAACAGGTTCACATTTTATCACGCGGCCAAGCATTATAAAATCAAACAGCATTACCAGTGCAACTGTTGTATAGAAATTAAATTGTATCTTATAACCGTCTGCAACTTCCAGTGCAGTACCTACGGTTGCAATATCCGATGCCATGGCCGGTGTTCCTCGAAACTCATAAACAAAATGATTTACTATATTAAACATTATACAGATAAACGCCCAAATATCAGTTCCAAGACGCACCCGATTTGTAATAACTATAAATATAAGTTCCAGAATACCAATCAACAGGAAGTTAAATAATAACAGGGATAAATGTTGTCCTCTAAAGCTGTATGTTTCATTAAATACAGCAATTTCCATATTAAAAAAAATGTAGCACGGTGCAAACAGGATATACAGAATATTTATTACTCTGTTCCACTTCTTTCCAAAATCCAGTCTGACAAAAATAAGAACAACGCCAACTATCCAGCCCAGCACAATGCTGGCTATTTTAAATTTCGAACTGAATTCCGGATCATTTTCCAATATAGTTGTTCGGTTTACATAAAAAAAGATCAGAAACAGAAACGAAATAAATAGGCAGAAATAATTTTTCCATCTCTGCCTGTTTTTATTAAAGTCTATATTCTTCAGCACGTATATTTTCCTCTATTCTAAAAATGCAACTGACCCTGAAGCCAGATCGTACCTTTAAACCTTCGGCCAACTGCCGGATCTCCCAGCAGATCCGCTCGATTGATACAGATGTCAAATCGAATATTATTACACTCAACTGTCATCTGAACAAGTTCTTCATCTGTAATATTATTCTGTACAGTATGATATTCTATAATCTCACCTAAAATACTATACTGGTCACACTGAATTCCATATGGCATAAAATATGAATCTACAATAGACAAAATATCTTCATGAACAATTCTGTTAGAAATCATAGAATACGTGTCCATTTCTTCCATGGTAAGATTTTCCATAGCCTCTTCGTCACCATTTCTTGCAGCTGCGATCATTGAACTTCGGTTTTTACTGCTTTCCTGTTCAACTTTGACTGCTTCCTTATCCTTCAGTACTGGAAAAAGGATTTTACCCTCCCCCGCAAGTCCGGATAAGGTCAATGGCTGATTACCTGTTAACTGCTTTTTGCTTTCTTTCATATATTCAGCTGCATTTTGAAGATAAAAAATCAGCGTGATTCCTATTCTCAGATCATCACAGGCTGCAGAAAAGGCATCCTTATCCGCATGCCTTTCTACTGTTACCTGTTCCTGAGTTGTAATTCCAGTTCCTCTGAAAAAAGGATAATAATATTCCACATGAAATCTGTTGTCATCATCATACTGACCACATACAGTAATACCGCAGTCATTTCCATAAAACCGGGAAAACTGAGCAAAGACACCATCTGGATGATCTCCCACTACGTTTTTTTCATCGTAATTTTTGATAACATCCAGAATGATTTCCTTCATTTCTTCCCGTTTGGTCACTTTAGAAAAACCGACTGCTTTTAAAAAGCTGTGCAAAAGTACACCTCCATGCCCTTATGCGCGGGTCTTTTTCTCAATTCTCTTCATGCCGCCCATGTATGGCTGCAGAGCTTCCGGAATACTAACAGATCCATCAGCATTCAGGTTATTTTCCAGGAACGCGATCAGCATTCTCGGAGGTGCTACTACAGTGTTATTTAATGTATGCGCAAGATATTTCTTACCATCCTTACCATTTACACGAATTCTCAGACGACGTGCCTGCGCATCTCCCAGGTTGGAGCAGCTTCCTACTTCAAAGTATTTCTTCTGTCTTGGGGACCATGCTTCTACGTCCAGAGATTTAACTTTAAGGTCTGCCAGGTCACCGGAGCAGCATTCCAGAGTACGTACCGGAATATCCAGGGAGCGGAACAGATCTACAGTGTTCTGCCACAGTTTATCAAACCACATCGGGCTCTCTTCTGGTTTGCAGACAACGATCATTTCCTGCTTTTCGAACTGATGGATACGGTAAACACCTCTCTCCTCCAGACCATGAGCTCCTTTTTCTTTACGGAAGCATGGAGAATAGCTTGTCAGAGTTTTTGGAAGTTCTTCTTCCGGAACGATCTGGTCGATGAATTTACCGATCATAGAATGCTCACTGGTACCGATCAGATACAGGTCTTCGCCTTCGATCTTGTACATCATAGCATCCATCTCTGCGAAGCTCATAACACCTGTTACAACATTGCTGCGGATCATGAAAGGCGGTACACAATAAGTAAAGCCTCTATTGATCATGAAGTCACGGGCATATGCAATAACTGCAGAATGAAGTCTTGCAATATCTCCCATCAGATAGTAAAAACCATTACCTGCAACACGTCTTGCACTGTCCAGATCAATTCCGTCAAAGCTTTCCATAATATCTGTATGATATGGAACTTCAAAATCCGGAACTACTGGTTCACCGAATTTTTCAATTTCAACATTTTCACTGTCGTCTTTACCAATCGGTACAGACGGATCAATGATGTTCGGGATAACCATCATATTTTTAAGAAGTTCTTCTTCTACTTCTTTTTCTCTTGCAGAAAGTTCATCAATACGTGCACCGGATGCAGCAACCTGTTTCTTAACTTCTTCTGCTTCATCACGTTTTCCCTGTGCCATCAGCGCACCGATCTGTTTGGAAGTTTTATTTCTTTCTGCTCTCAGAGCTTCAACTTCCTGTTTGATCTCTCTGTTTTCTTTGTCCAGTTCAATAACCTTATCAACCAGTTCCAGTTTATTGTCCTGGAATTTGTTTCTGATATTCTGTTTAACGATTTCCGGATTTTCTCTCACAAATTTGATGTCTAACATGTTTTCTCCTCCTGACAGTTATTTTTCTGTCTTCTTTATTTTTCTAAATTCTTTTCATCTTCACTCATCTCACCCAGTTCAAAATTTACAGCTTTTCGAAGTGCTTCTACTTCCTCCTGGCTGAGCATTACATAAGATTCACCTTTTACAATTTCTTTCAGATACAGGAAACAATTGTCTCTGCTGTGTACTGCATTTAAAATAATACCTGAATTATCTTTATCCAGCAACGCCAGCGCAAAACTGAGTTTGCCACCCACATCATCAAATGCATCGTATTTTTCTACGCCATATTTGCTGAAAATAACTTTAAAATGCTGTTCCAGTGTTTTAATTGCATGTTCATGATCTTCTTTTGCTTCATACAGTCTGTCAATCTGTGCAAATTTGCGTACAAAAGTTTTTTCCAGGGACTGTGCATCGCTCCCCTTCATAAACATCTTATACTTTCGTTCCAAACGAGTCAGACGCATGCCATTACTGATCATTACTCCAATTAATATCACAACTATAGCCAGCAAAGCAATAATGATAATCCCAGGATCGATACCTATACTATCAAAAATCGTACTCATATCATACCCCTTTTAACCAATTGATTCAAACAGATCAATAATTCTGTCTAAATCATCTCTGGAATAATACTCTATTTCTATTTTGCCTTTGTTATTTTTCTTTCTGTGAATAAATACGCGAGTTCCTGTAATACCTTTCATTTTTTCTTCAAGGCTCTCATAAATCGCATCTTCTGTTGGATTTGAAACAACCGGCTTCTTCTTTGTTGGTGTTAAAATACTTTTTACCAGTTTTTCCGTTTCACGAACGCTAAGCTTTTCATCAAAAACTTTCATTGCTGCATTGTATTGCTGCTCGGAATCGGAAATAGCAAGAATTGCTCTGGCATGTCCGGCGGATATCATTTCATCTACCATCATCTGCTGTACACGGGAATCGAGTTTCAAAAGTCTCATCGAGTTTGTTACTGCTGTACGACTCTTTGAAACACGTTCTGCAATCTCATCCTGTTTTAAATGAAATTCATCAATCAGTCTTTTGTATGCCATAGCTTCTTCAACCGGATTCAGATCTTCTCTCTGTATATTTTCAATAAGAGAAATTTCTACTATCTCCTGTGTTGAAAATTCTTTGACAACAACCGGAACTTCCTTAAGTCCTGCCATCTTGGCAGCTCTCCAGCGTCTTTCTCCTGCAACGATTTCATAGTAGTCCTTCTTATCGGACACAAGCAGTGGTTGCAAAATTCCATACTGTTTAATGGACTCTGATAATTCCTGTAAAGCATCCTCATCAAATTTCTTACGAGGCTGTTCCCTGTTTGGCTCGATCATGGAAATTTTCATCATTCTCTCGCCGTTACTGGTTTCCTGCTGACTGGATTTCTTAGTATCTACTGCAACCTTTTTTTCTTCTTTTACAGTTTTCACTGTCTTAGGTTTACTCTGCACTGTTTTTTCCGGAAACAATGCGTCCAGACCTCTTCCAAGTCCTGACTTCTTTCCAGCCATCATTCACCCTCCCTGTTAATTACTTCTTCAGCAAGAAGTCGATATGCCTCTGCACCTGCCGATCTCGTATCATACAATGTAATTGGCTGACCGTAGCTTGGTGCCTCTGCCAGTCTTACATTTCTCGGAATAATCGTTTTATAAATATTCTGCTGAAGGTTGTCTTTAACATTTTCAACTACCTGTAAAGAAAGATTCGTTCTTGCATCATACATAGTAAATACGACGCCTTCCATTACGAGTTTCTTATTCAGACGTTCCTTTACAAGTTCAATTGTATGTATTAACTGAGATAATCCTTCCAAAGCATAATACTCACACTGAATTGGCACCAATACAGAATTGGCTGCTGTTAAAGCATTAATCGTAAGCATATTTAGAGATGGTGGGCAGTCCATAATAATATAATCATATTTTCTGCGCACCTTATCTATGATTTTCTTCATGATGTATTCTTTTTCATCGACACCAATTAATTCAATCTCAGCGCCAGATAAATTCACGTTAGATGGAATCAGGTCTACGTTCTCAACTACATCTTTAACAATAGTATCTTTTGCTTCTGCTTCGCCAAGAAGTAATTCATATAATGTATTCTCAACATTATTTTTATCTACTCCAAGTCCACTTGTCGTATTCCCCTGTGGATCAATATCTATCGCAAGTACTTTCTTCCCTTTTTCAGCAAGACAAGCAGAAAGATTGATCGCTGTAGTTGATTTACCAACTCCGCCCTTCTGATTTGCTACTGCTATTACTCTTCCCAAGATTCATCCTCCCTTCGGGATATCAAATATCAAGACTATACATGTTTATTTGAAAGTATAGCATACTGTTGTTATTATAGCACTTTTAATAGTATTGTTCCACAAAATGTTTCACGTGAAACATTAAAATTCAAGAAAGTTTTCGGGAAATTATTGTTTATATTTTACAAGGAAATTAGAGGCCTCGTGTATTTTACGCAATATTAAAGATATCCTGCCATCAACGGGCTTCGTCGTTCGGAAGTCTTAAAGGGCTCGTGTATTTTACGCAATATTAAAGATATCCTGTCATCAACAGGCTTCGTCGTTCGGAAGTTCTAGGTGATAACCTGTCTGCTAGATACATCCATAATAATCACAAACTCGCTTCGCTCAAACAGTGTGATTATTATGGATTACGCAGTCAGAACATCACCAAGTACTTCTGCGAACTCCTGCAGGAAGTTGATGGCAGGATATCTTTTTATTGCTGTTTATACAGGTATCTAAGATAGATAGCGGCGGTGATCAGGATAATTATAGAATATATATAATGACCGCCGCTGTCCAGGAAATGCAGTATAATTCATATGTTTTCATTATTCACCAAACGGAAACGGTTTTATACTCCTAGATTCGCAAGAATCATACAGTTATATTTATAATAACTCGTATTGCTTTTACAGATGTTTCACGTGAAACATCCTCATGTAGTACAAGTATAGTTTTTCCATCATCAAGTTCCTTGCATAAATGCGCAAGCTGGATATAAATAGTATGATAATAGTTAGATCATCAGGTGCAATGGTTGCACACGGTAATCTTGTGGAATCATTGCACCTGATATAGCGATTCTCAGTGCATCCAGTAGCAGTGCTACTACGTAGAACTCAGCACTGATTCCGTCACGAGGACTGCGCTAGTTGCTGCCACCGAGCGCTCTGTCTGAGCGTTAGCGAGTTTGCGCGAATGGCTGCTAACAAACGCGCGGGGCGAGTAGGAATCTGGGCGTGTTCTCGTAGCTGCACTGCTATCTGGATGCGCGTAAAGCAAGCAGAAGCTCATGTATTTTACGCAATATTAAAGATATCCTGCCATCAACAAGCTCGTCGTTCGGAAGTTCTAGGTGATAACCTGTCTGCTAGATACATCCATAATAATCACAAACTCGCTTTGCTCAGACAATGTGATTATTATGGATTACGCAGTCAGAACATCACCAAGTACTTCTGCGAGCTCCTGCAGGAAGTTGATGGCAGGATATCTTTTTATTGCCGTTTATACAGGTATCTATAGTTGCAGTGGCAGATGGTTGTATTATTATCTGACATTTTTTATAATTTTCATCTGTTTTCTATTATTTCAGTAATGGTTTTGTCTCGCATGTAGTAATGTTTTTATCACGCGTACATATGTCTTTTACGCTCACCGATTTCACACCACTTATCCACATCTTCACAAAACAATTTTCATAGAAATCCCATTTTCCTCTACTACTTCACATATCTCCTGCACTTCATCCTCCCCGTTCACGGCTCTTCTTTTACTTTTTATACTTTTCACATCTCCAATATGTATATTTTGCTTATAATTATGCATAATATATTCCTGCATTTTTTCTTTTTTCAACGATGCTTATAGTAAAAAACAGCTACTTGTGTACGGTCACGGAGCTGCAATTTATCCAGAATTGAGCTCAGATAATTTCTCACTGTCCCTTCTCCCAGGTACATTTTCGCAGCAATTTCCTTATTGCTGTATCCATTTGCAACCAGACGGATGATTTCCTTTTCTTTTTCATTAATTTCACAGACACTATAATCAAAATTTTCCTTCTTTTGAATCAAATCCGGTATTTTAGACACAATTTCCTGTCCAAATACAGTTTGCCCGGAATACACTGCTCTCAATGCCGGCAAAATGCTTTCATAATCCTGTTTCAGCAGATACCCTTTTGCTCCCAGGCGTAACGCTTTCACAATATATTCATCATCAAGGAACGTTGTAAGAAGCAATATATTAGCCTTTGCGTCTGCTTTTAATATTTCAGCTGAAGCCTCGAGTCCATTCATATTCTTCATTCGAATATCCATTAACAAGACATCTGGCTTATATTCTGCATACAGGCATACCGCATCTCTGCCATCGGACCCTGTTGCCAGCACCTGTACGTCTTCATTCACTTCAAGGATTGTTTTCAAAGCCTCTGTAACCAGGCAGTCATCATCTACTATCACTATTTTCATTTCCTGTAAATCCTCATTTTTTCTGCTATTCTGCTCTATTTTGTTTCGGAATCACAACAAAAATACGGAATCCTTTTTCGCCATTGATCTGGAGATTTCCATTCAATGTATTTACACGTTCCTGCATATTTTTCAATCCGATTCCTGTTGTATTTTTGTCATAATCTGCGCAGCCTTTTCCATTATCTTCAATGCATAGCTGATATATTGCCGGATGCTCTCTCATAATAATTTTAATCTGTGTCGCAGAACTATATTTCATAGCATTCGATATAGCTTCTTTTACAATGCTGATAAAACAATATTTAATTTCTCTGGGTGTTATTTCGGACATATCGTATTCAAATTCTACATTTTCTATCTTTATGTCCGTTATAATCCCCTTTATTGTTTCTTGAAGATTCACTGCATCATCATGAAGATCATGCACACTCGAGCGGATACTATCCATGGCAGAATTAAGTGAATTATCCAGCCCTTTTAAAAGACTATCCAGATTCTGATCCTTATTTATGGCTCTGGCGGCCCCGGTTAGCAGAATCGTTCTAGACAGCACATGTCCCACATTATCATGGATTTCTCTTGCAATTCGATTTCTTTCACGAAGCGTTGCTGCATAAATTTCGGAATTCTGTTTTTCTGCCAGCGCCTTATTTTTTTCTGACAAAAGAAGTGCTTTTTCTTCTCCTGAATCCACAGTTTTTCGTAATTCAATGTCCATTTTATCGTTCTTATAAGTTTTTCTTTCCAATATAGCCGCAAGCAGACATCCAACCACATATTTTGCCATTATTTCTATGTGCATATCCCCATATTTCCCCAGCAGAATTACCCCTGCCATACTTATGGCCAGTCCCATTTGCCAGTTTATTTCTTTTATCAGTGCATATATCAGAATCGGATAAAACATTTCTATTTCTGGCACTACAAGTGCCATTAAAGCAAATACTGTACAAACCAAAACTTTTGTACTTTTTCCATGTATGAAATAGATTCCGCAAATCAGGATTACCGCCCAGAGAATCGCAAAAATCAGCGTCCTGTCAGGTTCTTTCCACAAAAGGACTATCAGACTATATATAAACAGTAGTCCCATATCCTGAAAATATCCCATATTCCTCCATTCTAAAGGTTTCTGCAAAGAATTTATTCTCTTTTATTGCCTGTCTTTTATTATGTTTTTCTTTTACATATTTATAATATAACACATTCCAGTTTATTCAAAGTGACAAATGTCATCCTTTTTCTGTGACATCCTGCACTTGGTATTTCACACAATTTATCTTATAGTATAGTCAGGAAGAAACACTTGTCTGCTTCCGGTATTTATGCATATCTGCCCCTGTCAGATACGCATGATTTAAACTTTTTGTATGGAAGGAGTTATTATGATTCATATAGAAAATCTGGTAAAAAGATATGGTGATCTGGTTGCTCTGAATCATCTGAATCTCGATATTCATGAAGGAGAGATTTTTGGTCTGCTTGGCCCTAACGGTTCCGGAAAAACAACTGCGATCAACTGTCTCCTCTCTCTTTTAAAATATGACAAAGGAACGATCGAAGTCTTTGGCCAGCCTATGACCCCTGAGAGTTATCAGGTCAAACAGCAGATTGGCATTGTTTTGCAGAATGTCGCTGTTTTTGACGAATTGACAGTATATGAAAATATCGATTATTTCTGCGGTTTATATGTTTCTGATAAAAAACGCCGCAAAGAACTGGTCAATGAGGCAATTCAGTTTGTCGGGCTCGAAGATTATTGTAAAACCCGCCCCGGGAAACTTTCTGGCGGTCTGCTGCGACGGCTGAATATTGCTTGCGGTATCGCTCACAAGCCTCGTCTGATCATTATGGATGAGCCTACCGTTGCAGTTGATCCGCAAAGCCGTAATAAAATTCTCGAAGGTATCCAGAAACTGAACGAACAGGGTTCCACTATCATTTATACTTCCCACTACATGGAGGAAGTAGAACAGATCTGTACCCGCATCGCAATTATGGACCACGGACGGGTAATTGCATCCGGAACCACTGAGGAACTGAAGAAAATGATCAAAACAGGCGAAACGATCACAGTGGAAGCAATTCTTCTCGAAGAAAAACACCTTCAGGATATCAGGAATCTTTCTCATGTTTTTGATGTGCATTATGAAAATCAGATTCTCTCTCTCCGCTGCACAGGTGCTCAGCATAATCTGATTCGTCTTCTGAACTACCTTCAGAGCCAGGACATTACTTTTGGAAGAGTCTTTTCCGAACTTCCAACTCTGAATGATGTCTTTCTGGAGATTACAGGAAAACAGCTTCGTGATTAATATTTATGTATATTTATACATGAATATGCATAAATTCACAGAAAGGATTTTTTATGCTGCATTTAATAAAGTATAATCTTCTGGTTAAATTACGTAACTTTAATACGACCTTCTGGCCACTTGTTTTTCCTCTGATTCTTGGCACCTTCTTCTTTTTTGCATTTGGAAACCTGAATGATGCAGATTTTGAGACCGTTCAGGTAGCTATGGTGCAAGAAACCAGTCCTAATCCACTGTTCAGCTTTTACATAGAACAGGTTAAAAAAAGTAATTCAGATCTGCTGAATATCCAGGAGATGGATGAATCTGCAGCGCTTGCTGCTTTAAAAAGCAAGAAAATCTCCGGTATCTATTACAATGAAATGACTCCGTCTCTGACCGTCAATACCCATGGTATCCCGGAAAGTATTCTGCAGTCCATTCTGGAAAATTATAATAACAGCCTGCACACCATACAGAATATCCTGAAAGAACATCCTTCCGGAATTCTGAACGGACTCTCTCAGATGGCAGATACCCGCGATCTTGTACAGGAACTTTCCCTGGGCGGAAAAACGATCGATGGTAATTCGCAGTTTTTTTACGCTCTGATCGCCATGGCGTGCCTGTATGGATGTTTTATCGGCTTTAGCGCCGCGATCACGTTACAGGCCAATTTAACAGCTCTGGCGGCAAGACGTTGTGTTACTCCCACCCATAAACTCAAACTGATTTTATCTGAGCAGATTACTTCCTTTCTGCTCGGATATACCGATGTAATTATTTTACTCATTTATCTCAGGATCATACTGAAACTGGATTTTCAGGGACAAATAGGAAAAATGCTTATCATTTCACTGTTCGGAAGCCTGATCGGTGTTTCTGTGGGGCTGTTTGTCGGAAGTCTCGGCAAACTGAGTGAAGGTATAAAAGTTGCTGTTATCCTTGCGATTTCCATGGTCTGCAGTTTTCTTGCAGGACTCATGAACAGTAACATGAAAGATCTCGTAGAAAAACATGCTCCGATCATCAACCGCATCAATCCTGCTGCCCTGATTTCGGATGCATTTTACTGTATCAATGTTTACAATGATACAGCCCGCTATTACCGCAATCTTGTCACACTTGCAGTTATGAGCGCTGCTTTTGTTATGGCTTCATTTTTACTGATCAGGAGGAATCGCTATGACAGTATTTAAAGGCTATATGAAAATATTAAAAAAGAATATCGGTCTGGTGATCATATATCTGGTTATTTTTTTCTCAGTTGCCATGGCTCTTCAGGCAGCTGCCAGCAAAGAGCATCTGGAAGATTTTGAAAAAGCGCGAGTGGATATTGCCGTTGCAGATAATGATCAGAGTACTCTTTCTCATGCTTTAACAGACTATCTCAAAACAATCCATAATGTTTCTGAGATTTCCAGTGATCCTTCTGTTATGCAGGAAGAGCTTTTTTACAGAAATGCAGAATATATTGTACAGATTCCAAAAGATTTCTATAAAACTTGCATTGTACAGGATAACCCTATTTCCGTCACAAAGATTCCCGGATCCTATACTTCATTTTATGTAGACCAGCAGATCAATGCATGGCTGAATAATGTGCGCACATACATTGCTTCTGGTTTTTCTCAGAAAGAAGCTGCAAAAGCCGCTCTGGAACAGCCTTCCTCCAGGGTTTCCATGTATCAGGACACCGAAACCACTTCCGAAACACCGGCATATACCTATTATTTCCGTTATGTTCCCTATCTGTTTCTGGCTGTTCTGTGCTATTCCATGGGCTATATTCTTCTTGCTTTTCAGAAAGAAGATATCCAGAAACGTATGCAGGCTTCATCCGTTTCCATTCGCCGGCAGAACCTTGAAGGACTGCTTGCCATGTTTACGATCGGAGTCGGTTTATGGCTGATCGCCGTCACAGGTGCAATTGTCATGTATCAAAAAGATCTCCTGGCTTCCGGTGTTCTGACCTATTATCTCCTGAATACCTTTGTGATGATGATGGTCTCGCTGTCTCTGTCTTATCTGCTCGGACTTTTTGTAAAAAACAGCAACATGCTCAATGGACTTTCCAATATTGTTTCTCTTGGCATGTGCTTTTTGTCCGGTGTTTTTGTACCAATGAGTGTTATGGATAAAAAAGTACTTAAAATAGCACAGTTTCTTCCAGTCTACTGGTATGAGGACATCAATGAAACTCTCGCCAGATATCATAGCGTTTCCGGCAATATTGCCACAGATATCTGGAAATCTCTGGGAATCGAAGTTATGTTTGCTCTGGCATTTGTTTCTGTCATTCTGGCTCTTTCGAAATATAAACGGCAGAAGTAGGGCAATGTACCCTCACTTCTCCAGAAAAAAAGAACTCATGCTCTTGTGTTATTCATCACATTTTACTGTGAAAATCAACATAAGCATGAGTTCTTTCTTTTATCCTTTTTTTCAAGTCGAACAGTCAGCTCTGTCAGAAGAAGATTCCAACCTGCTCCAGAAACTGTTCCGGCACTTCCACATGTGGAAAATGCTTAGTTTCTTTAAGTGTTACAGCTTCAACAGACGGATTGACGTTCTTATATGCTTCTACGATCGCTTCCCCATTGTTCTCAGCTTCACCTTCAACAATATAAAGACTGTTATCGATTTCTTTCAGTCCACGGGTAATATCAATATTCATATATTTAGATGCTTTATTTGCATAAACATTCTTTGCATAACAGCCGCCTCTGTGCGCTGCCTCATAATATGCATCCTGCAGGTCTCTGTCCGGATGGAACGGATCAAATGCATAATTCTCAATGAATTCGTTATTAACAGCATCTCTTGATACGACCATGTGATAAACCAATGTTCCAAACACCGGAATTTCCAGACATCTGCGGAGAAGTTTTTCTTTCTTTCCAGGCATCTGTTTCAGACTTGAAAGACTGACCGGATTTACCATCATAATCTTGTTGAACAGATCTTTTTCATTGTGACATGCCATCACAACAAAAGATACTGCATATCCGTTCACGATAACATCTGTCTTCTCTCCGATCACATTTTTAATAAAATCGCAGATGGCCTGTACATAAACAAAGTTTGTATAAGTTATTCCTGACTTCTCAGAACGTCCGCATCCCGGAAGATCCAGGTTATAGACCGTATGTTCCAGTGCAAGATCATCCTCGATCTTACCCCACTCATATCCGGAACCACCCGGAAGCATATCATGGATCAAAAGGATCGGGCTTCCTTTGCCTTTTTTTGTATAATAAATATCACCAAAGCGCCAATGATAATAGTTTCTTACATCAGTGTCCAGCATTTCCTTCAGACAGGCGGATGCTGCAATCACTTTATTTATAATATGAATAGTGGCAGTTGTTGTCATAACCAGTGCTGCTGCAGTCAGCAGACGTTTGCTGTGTTTCTTCATGTTCTACCTCCCTTTTTCCATCACCTGAATATCTATATTATACGATAAAAAAGGTCTTTTTACAATCTATAACAGAGAAAGAAGTTTCTCTACATCTTCCATTCTGGTTGCCCAGCTGGTTGCAAATCGGACTACCGTATGTGTATCATCCTTCTTCTCCCAGAAGCTGAACTGGACATCTTTTTTTAATTCTTCCATCTTACGGTTCTCCAGAACAACAAACTGCTGATTAGTAGGTGAATCTATGTAAAATGTATATCCTTTTTCTTTCAGTCCCGCTTTAAGAACGGCGGCTGTTTCGATAGCATTTTTACCAATTTCAAGATAAAGATCATCTGTAAAAAGCGCATCAAACTGCACCCCCGTAAGTCTGCCTTTTGCAAGCAGGGCTCCATGCTGTTTGACTCTTGTAAGGAAATGCTTCGGCATACTGTCTCCGGTAAACACAACAGCTTCTCCGCATAAAGCACCCGCCTTGGTTCCTCCGATATAAAATACATCGCAAAGCTTTGCAATATCCTGTAAAGTCACATCTGTTTCTTTGCTGACCAGTCCATAGATCAGTCTGGCCCCATCCATAAAAAGAGGAAGCTTATATTCTCTGCACACTGCTGAAATTTCTGTCAGTTCTTTCTTTGTATACAGAGTTCCATATTCGGTCGGATGAGAAATATAGACCATTCCCGGAAATACCATATGCTCATGATTTTCATCACCATAAAATGTCTCAATCAGATTCTTAAGGTCCGCTGCATTGATTTTCCCATTCTTTTCCGGAAGTGTCAGGACTTTATGACCGGTAAATTCAATCGCACCGGCTTCATGTGTACTGACATGTCCCGTCTGAGCCGCTACAACGCCCTCATACGGCTGTAACATCGTATCAATGACAATCTGATTGGTCTGCGTGCCGCCTGTCAGTAAAAAGACTTCTGCGTCCTCACAGCCACATGCCTTCTTGATCTTTTCTTTTGCTTCTTCACAGTAATGGTCGGTTCCATATCCAGGAAGCTGCTCCATATTGGTATCGATCAAGTGCTGAAGGACTTTTTCATGTGCACCTTCTGAATAATCATTTAAAAAATATAACATCTCTGATTCCTCGCTTATTATAAAATCGACTCTATTTTATCACCAGGAAGATTTTTTTACCACCGGCAAACAAAAAAATACCCCGCGAGCAACTCGCGGGGCAGGTTCGTATAAATTTAATTTTCTTCTGTAGCTGTATCGGATGTACTTTCTTCGGCATCTTCCGTATCCGGATTCACCATCTTCTGATAAGCTTCATCCAGATCTTTTACATTCATCTTGTTCACCAGATAAACTTTATCCTCAACTACCGCCGCATAGAAGTTTGTATCATATTCATAATACTTCACCGTAGTTTCTTTTCCGTCTGTATCTTTAAAGATAAAGGTATATGTCGAATCTCCTTCTGGAGTATACTCCTCAGTAAGACGTTCCTGTGCGGTCATGTTGATGAGTTTATTGTAGAAAGTCGTGAATGTGGATTCATCGAGGTCTTCGCCATCTAACTTGTAAGTTGTTGTAGTAGTCTCTTCCTCATCATCAGAAGAACTTTCATCAGAGGAGTCTGTATCTGTGGAACTCTCATCCGATGTTTCTGTACTGCTTTCATCTGTAGTATCAGAATCTGTATCGTCTGTGGTATCTTCATCTTCTGCCTTTACGGTTTCCGTTACAATGTTTATTGTATGATCTCCGTCTGCGCTCTGTACTTCCAGGGAATCCAGATCATTGGAAGAAACATAGCTTACTGTCAGGTTGTAGAAATCGGACATTGTACTGTCGAGGATATCTGTCAGAGAATCTTTCGTGATCGTGTAAACTTCTTTGCTGTCATCTACTTTCACATAACGGTCATCGCCGGTCTCATCTCCCACATAAATAGTAAGCGTCTTCTCTACCGTCTGTGTTTCCTGTTCTTCCTCGGTATACTTCACAGTGATAACTGCATACGGATCGTCAAATCCATACTTGGAATCGTCGGTGCAGTTATAATCTACAAATTTATCGTATGTCAGAGATCCTATCGCTGAAGTTACAGTTCCTGCTTTTGTAGTATCTGCCTTCTCTGTAGTTTTACCATCAGACACATTCCAGAACAGATTGTCTGCATCCTGTGTAAGCTCATAACTATTCTCTTTATCTACTTTAACATCTGTGATCGTAGCAGATGTTACGGATGGAAATGTGCCACTCTCCGCAAAATCATACAAAGTTCCCATAAAAGGCTCTATTGAGCTGCTGGATACCAGATAAACATTTTTATCATCATCCTCTTTTTTCACATAGTACTGATTATTTGAAGATTCCATTCCAATCTGAAGACTTGTATCACCATCAGCTGTTGTCAGCGTAATGGTATTCTGCGGATTATCCAGATCATACTGACTCATATCTTCCACATCGGAAATCTCCTGGTCAGCAGTCAGGGATGCAACTCCCTTGACTGCACTGTCAACTGTATCCTGATTTACCGGAAAATTCGCATCAGATTTTTCTGTCCAGCTATCATCTTTTTTATCAAATTCTACTTCATTCTGGTCTGCGGTAAATGAAACTGCTGTTATATCATCTGCCTCCAGACTTACCAAATCTACGCTTGTGTCATTCTCTTCAGTTCCTTTTTCTTCCTGTGAGGTAACATAAAAGTTTACGCCTTCATACGCTGCACACAGCACTCCCAATACGACTACTGCCGAAACCAGTTTGACTGTTTTTTTCTTCATTTATGCCTTTCTCCTTTTCAGCCATACCATAAATCCCATTACCAGGAAGACTACCGGGATGATTCCCATTACCATGATCTTCCAGAAACTTACATCATAAGCAGTCAGTGTCAGATAGGAAATCTGCAGGTTTTTAGATGGAACAGAAATTGTTGATGTCTCATCCGAGCTGCACATCCAGCTCAGAGAACTCATGATCATCTGCTCATTTCCACCGGATACCATCTGGTTGATCTGGCTGTCCATCAGATTTGAAGAAGTATAATAAACGATCTGTGTCTCTTTGTCATCATCCAATGTTTCTGTGATACTTACACCAAGATCAAACGGACCATCAATATCATCATCGGTTTTTTCAATCGCTCCACTATTGACATCCACTTTGGAATAAGCACTGTCAGAAGTTGTCAGAAGACTGTTGATCGTAACGGTATCTCTGACATCATCTGTCTTCTTGATTCCCTGTGCATAAGGCATCAGAACATAATAACCTTTGGATGCAAAATCAGAGACTGCATCGGTGCTGTTGACTGTCGGTACCAGATAATAAGGCATCTGCGCATAATGCTGTGAATCGCCTTCAATTACAATACCCTCTGTTCTCTCTACTCCATAGTTCTTGAGAACTGCATCAAAATTATCCATGGATTCTTCTGTATAATCAGAGAAGATCATAGCTTTTCCGCCATTTTCAAGATAATCAATAATCGCATCTTTCTCAGATTCGGAAATATCGGAAGTTGGTGCGTTGATTAGCAGGCACGCAGCATCATCCGGGACACTTTCTTCTGTGATCAGGTTCAGAGATTTAATATCAATATTTGCTTTCTGGATATCTTCCTGAAGAGTAGAATCCAGGTCTTTTTCACCATGTCCATCCAGTGTATAAAGAACCGGAAGGTCTTCGGAAGTTACATAGGAAATAGCACTGTCGATCTGTCCTTCTCCATCGAATCCTGTCGTTGTGGACTGATACGTATTATAATCAATCGAAGATTCATAAATACTGCTGTAATTTACAACTTTGCTTCTGTCACCACATACCACGATCAGGCTGTTTGCAGCAACATCATCACTGGTATATTCTGACGTAAATTTCGGATTTACAACAGGATCTTTCTGTTCTACTTTAATATGATCTGATCCTTCTTCATATTTCTCAAGTAACTTTTTAATCGTTTCATCTTCAGAGCCGCTCTGTACGACCTGATAAATCGTTACATCTTTATCCAGTTTTTTCAGGAAGTTCTTTGTATCATCAGTGATACTGTAAAGTTTCTGAGCACTGACATCCACTTCTGTATATTTGGATGGAAGGGAACCAACGATCATATTGACTACAAGAACGATTACGATAAATACTGCACTGATCACAACGCTGTAAGAACCGTTCTTGATGTATTTTTTATTCATGGAATCCTTTATTTTCTGTTTTAAAGGTTTCTTTTCTTTTTTGGCTGTCTCTTTTGCCGGATTTTCAATCTTATCTGCTTTCTTTGCTTTCAGTTTTTCCGTAAATTTCATTGTCTCCCACCTCCTTAATTCCAACGTCTCTTGGCAATCGACTGTACAGTCAGGAACAGGCAGACTGCAATCACAGACATGAAATACAAAACGCCTTTGACATCAAAGATTGCATTTGCAAAGTTGTCAAAGTGACTGCTCAGGTTGAAGATATCCAGAATTTTCTGGATTCCACCTGAGAAAAAGCTGGAATTTACAACATAAACAATGACAAGTGCGATTTCCCCAACTACACAGATGACTGCTGAGATCAGGAAGTTTTTGATCATTGTATAGATTATGATCGCTGCTGCCAGGATCAGAAGTCCAAATGTGATGCAGGTGGAAAGTGCACCTTCTGAGAAGAAAGAGGAAATTCCGTTCATCATATAGAAAGCAAACAGAATTACAAAAGTCAGCACTGCCGCAATGACCTGGCTTTCTGTTAGAGATGAGATAAACACTCCGATTGCAAGGTTTGCGCATCCAAGAAGGAAGAATCCCAGGATTGCTGTATACGCAGCTCCCAGAGAAACTGTTCCGAATTTTGTCATGATCAGTGGATACACACACATGATCAGCATTGGAATTGCAAAGATCGTAACCAGTGCAAGATATTTTCCAAAAACGATTTTTTCAACAGATACAGGTGCTGTCAGAAGCAGCTGGTCTGTTTTCTGTTTACGTTCTTCTGCAAGGACTCTCATGGTAAGAATCGGTACACTGATCAGAAATACAAAGGTCAGTGCACTTAATGTGTACTCAAAACGCGGATATGCTGCTCCAAGCTGATATGCTGAAAAATAAATACCTGTCAGAAGCAGGATAAAAAATATGAACAGGTAGCCGATCATGGAAGTAAGGTAACTTCTCAGCTCCCTTTTATATACTGCGATCATTTATTTTCCCCCTCCTTTTTGTCTGTCTCTTTTTCGTTCTTTTTCTTCTTATCATCTTCAGTCAGTTCAAGGAAGATTTCCTCCAGAGATACTTTCTTCGACTGCATTTCCAGAATTGGGCAGTGTGCATCTGCCATTTTGAAGAACACCTCTTCACGGATATCCATATCCTCTTTTGTAGAAAGCATTACATTCCATGCATGTTCTTCCTTTGCATCCTCTATCTTAATATCTTTGATATCACTGATCTGTCCAAGTGCAATGCGAATATGATCTTTATCACCTTTCACAAGCAGATTTAAGGTATTGGAACCTTCTGCAAGTTTACCAAGGTTTTCCGGTGTATCACTGGCAACCAGTTTTCCATGAGAAATGATCAGTACATAGTCACAGACTGCACTGACTTCTGACAGAATATGTGAACTTAAGATAACTGTATGTTTTTTCTTAAGACTCTTGATCAGATCACGGATCTCTATGATCTGTTTCGGATCCAGACCTACCGTCGGCTCATCCAGAATAATCACTTCCGGATAACCAAGAATTGCCTGCGCAAGTCCGACTCTCTGTCTGTAACCTTTGGACAGGTTTTTGATCAGACGGTTTTTCATGTCTGTGATTTTTACCATTTCCATGACTTCTTCTACCATGGATTTCTTTTGATTTTTTGGGATTTTTTTGAGATCAGCAACGAAACTCATATATTCGCCTACTGTCATGTCGAAATAAAGAGGCGGCATTTCCGGCAGATATCCGATACATTTTTTGGCCTCTTCCGGTTCATCCAGTATGTCATGACCATCAATGGTTACCGTTCCCTCCGTAGATGCTATATAACCGGTAATCATATTCATAGTCGTAGATTTACCAGCTCCGTTTGGCCCCAGAAAGCCGTAGATTTTGCCTTTCTCAATTTTAAAAGAAAGGTGGTCAACTGCCGTATGGTCTCCATAGCGTTTGACCAGATTGTTTACTTCAATCACAAGTCTCTCCTCCTTTTTCTTTAAACAGAATATTGTATTCCGCAAATATTTACAAAATAAAAGATGCCTCCAGGTGAAACAGAGATAGGGGGTACCTGGAAGCATCTTCCATCATGAGCCGGCTTTAACGTCTGCTCTGAAAATATTCTATGAGGAAGTTGTGATAAAAATTGGATAAATCTGTGATGATTTTGTGAAAATAAAACGTATTTTTGAAATAGTTTTTCTAAAAACAGTTTCTGTTTATGAAAGAGGCTCTTTCAGTGGTGTTCCTGCCTTACGCGGATAGCGGCCCGGTGTTGGTTTCATTTTCTCGATCACAACGAGAGAACGCTGGATTTCAGAATCCGGAAGATTAAAATAAACCACATCCTGAATCTTGCCGCCGAGGATCTTAACTGCTTTTTCTGCCTGCTGCAGTTCTTCCTGAACCGTGCCAGACTTGTAAGAAATAAAATTTCCGCCCACTTTTACATATGGAAGACAGTACTCAGACAACGTAGCCAGATTGGAAACCGCGCGGGATACGCACAGATCATACTGCTCACGGTATGCTTTATTTTTGGCAAATTCTTCTGCCCTACCATGAATTGCAGTAATATTTTCCAGTTTCAGAAGAGCAAATGTTTCTTCGAGAAAATTAACTCTCTTCTTCAATGAGTCAAGAAGACAGGCTTCCAGATGCGGAAACGCAATCTTAAGTGGTACTCCCGGAAATCCGGCTCCTGTTCCGATATCCATGATTTTGCTGACTTTTGTCATATCTACTGCCTTCACACAGGCAAGACTGTCCAGGAAATGCTTTACCAGCACTTCCTGAAACTCGGTAATACCAGTCAGGTTCATGACCTTGTTTTTTTCTACCAGATATTCATAAAAAGCAATAAACTGCTGTTTCTGTGTATCATTCAGAGCAATTCCGAGTTCTTCACATCCTTGCTCCAGTACTTTCAGATCATAAGACAATATTATATCCTCCTATTCTCAGGAATTTGAATTTCTTCTGTATTGTTCAAGATAAACCAGCAGTACAGAGATATCCGCAGGAGATACGCCTGAAATACGAGATGCCTGTCCAATAGAGATTGGACGGTATTCTTCCAGTTTCTGCCTTGCTTCGATACGAAGACTGCCAACCTTTTCATAATCCAGGTCTTCCGGAATTTTCTTTACTTCCAGTTTTTTGAACTGCTCTACCTGCTTCAGCTGTCTCTTGATATATCCCTCATATTTCAGATTGATCTCTACCTGCTGCTTCACATCCCATGGAAGCTCCGGTCTTTCTTTGTCAATTGGTGCCAGATCTTCATAGTTCAGTTCCGGTCTGCGGATCAGTTCTGCAATCGTTGTTCCGGATTTCAGAAGTGTACTTCCTTTTTCTTCCAGCAATTTCTGGACCTCCGGTGTTCCGCCGATCGTTGCATGTTCGGTACGCTCGATTTCTTTCTGAATTGCCTCTTCTTTTCGAAGAACTGCCTGATATGTTTCTTCATCGATCAGACCAACCTGATATCCTTTTTTACGGAGACGAAGATCTGCATTATCCTGTCTCAGCAGAAGACGATATTCTGCACGGCTTGTCATCATTCGATACGGTTCATGGTTTTCTTTTGTAACCAGGTCATCGATCAGTACTCCAATATAAGCTTCGGAACGGTCCAGAACCAGCTGTTCCCGGCCTTTTACCTCCATGGCTGCATTGATTCCGGCAATCAGCCCCTGTGCTGCTGCTTCTTCATATCCGGAGCTTCCGTTAAACTGTCCGCCACTGAACAGGCCTTTGATCTTTTTGAATTCCAACGTCGGATACAGCTGCCGTGGATTGATGCAGTCATACTCAATTGCATAGGCGTTCTTAACAATCTTTGCATGTTCCAGTCCCGGAACAGAATGGTACATTTCATCCTGTACATCTTCCGGAAGAGAACTGGACATGCCTCCAATATACATTTCATTCGTATAAAGTCCTTCTGGTTCAATAAATACCTGATGACGTTTTTTATCCGCAAAACGAACGACCTTGTCCTCGATAGATGGACAGTATCTCGGTCCGGTACCTTCAATCATACCGGAATACAATGGCGAACGGTCCAGATTATTACGGATGATCTCATGCGTTTTTTCGTTTGTATAAGTCAGCCAGCAGGACTTCTGCTGGATCTGTACAGACTCCGGATCCGTTGAGAATGAGAATGGAACTACTCTTTCATCGCCAAACTGCTCTTCCATTTTGGAATAATCGATCGTATTTCCGGCAATTCGTGCCGGTGTTCCTGTCTTGAAGCGGAACATCTCGATTCCAAGCTCTTTGAGTGAATCTGTCAGATAATTGGCCGCCTGCAGTCCATTTGGTCCGGTATAATTGCTGACATCACCGTAGATACATCTTGCTTTCAGGTACGTTCCTGTGCAGAGTACAACTGCCTGACAGTGATAAACTGCACCTGAATAAAGCTGCACTCCTGTAATTTTGCCTTCTTCCACGAGAAGCTTTGTGACTTCTCCCTGTTTAATGGTCAGATTTTCCTGATTTTCCAGAGTCTTTCTCATCTCTGTGCTGTAGGCCTGTTTGTCTGCCTGTGCTCTCAGTGAATGAACTGCCGGTCCCTTGGAACTGTTCAGCATCTTTGACTGAATAAAAGTTTTATCGATATTTTTTCCCATCTCTCCGCCAAGCGCATCCAGTTCTTTTACCAGATGTCCCTTGGAGCTGCCGCCGACATTCGGGTTACATGGCATTAAGGCAATACTGTCTACGCTTACCGTGAACATTACTGTATCCAGCCCCAGACGTGCACAGGCAAGTGATGCTTCACAGCCTGCATGTCCCGCTCCTACTACAACAATATCACAGGTTTTTTCCAATGTTTTTGTCTCCATTATTTATCTTCCCTTCTCATTTACCAACGCAGAATTTGCTGAAAATCTCGTTTACAAGGTCTTCTCCCACAGATTCACCCACGATGCGACCAAGACTCTCGTACGCATTCATCAGGTCAATGGAAAAGAAGTCCTCGGACATTCCCATAGCAATACTGCCCATTACAAGCTTCAGGCTTTCCTTTGATTCTTCAAGTGCGGCCTTATGACGGGCATTTGTAATATATACCTCATCGTTAAAGGAAAGCTCTCCATGGAAAAACATCCTCTTGATCTCATCCTCCAGCTGACTGATTCCGGTTTCTTCCACAACAGATACCGGAATGACCGGGCTTCCTGTTTTTTCCTTTAATTCTTCAATATCAACAGCCGCCTCAAGATCTGTTTTATTGTAAATTACGATACTCTTCCGTCCGGAAAGTAATTCCATGATCTCGCGGTCATTATCATCCAGCGGCAGTGAAGAATCCACAACATAAAGGATCAGATCTGCGTTTTCCGCCATTTGTTTTGCTTTACCGACTCCGATCTTTTCGACAACATCTTCTGTTTCACGGATTCCAGCGGTATCGATCACGCGAAGCGTGATCCCGTTCAGAGAAATATATTCCTCCAGAATATCTCTTGTCGTTCCGGCAATTTCTGTAACGATTGCCCGGTCTTCTCCAACCAGAAAATTCAGAAGAGATGACTTTCCTGCATTTGGTTTTCCAAGGATAACCGTCTTGATTCCTTCCTGTATCATTCTTCCATCGTCCGCTGTTTTCAACAGTTCACTGATATTTTCACTCTCTTTTTCCACAATTTTCTGCAGTTCCTGTGGATAGTCTGTGAGATCAAAATGTTCCGGATCATCCAGTGCCGTTTCTATATATGCAATCTGGTGAAGCAGTCTTGCACGAATTTCTTTAACAGCCCGCTGTACAGAACCCTTTAACTGTTCGACAGAACTTTTGAGTGCCATGGAATTCTTTGCCTGAATGACATCCATAACTGCCTCTGCCTGAGACAGGTCCAGCCTTCCGTTCAGAAATGCTCTTTTTGTAAACTCTCCCGGTTCTGCGATCACCGCACCATTTTTTAGAACAGTTTCCAGAACGCGTTTCATGGCATATACACCGCCATGACAATCTATTTCTACGGTGTCCTCACCCGTATATGTGTGAGGTCCTCTCATGATCATAACCAGTACTTCATCTACAACTTCTTCTCCATCATAGATAAATCCATAATGAATGGTATGGCTGACGACTGTACGAATATCTTTTTTTCCGTTTTTGGAACGATAGATCTTCGCGATCACATCCATAGCATTTTCGCCACTGATACGGACAATACCAATACCTGAAGCACTCATTGCTGTAGAGATTGCTGCAATTGTTGCGTCCATATTTCCTCCTAAGGATATATCTGCTGGCGCAGATATTATTCTAATATTTAGAATACCTACGGATTGTTCCGTGCTACGCAAGCTCATGTGGATTTAGAACTTTTCACCCTGGTATTCTATCTAAAAAAAGATGTTACCCCAGGTAAGCACACACGTCAAGACGTGTTATTCACGCTTTCACCTAGAATAACATCTTTTTTAGATTCATATATTAATATCTTTTTAATTTAACAACTACATGACGGTAAGGTTCCTCACCTTCACTAGCTGTTTCAACAAATTTATTTCCCTGCAGTGCAGAGTGGATGATTCTTCTTTCATATGGATTCATCGGCTCAAGTACAACAGGTTTTCTGGTCTTTTTCACCTTGTAGGCAATTCCTCTTGCAAGGTTTTCCAGAGTCTCTTTACGACGTCTTCTGTAATCCTCTGTATCAAGTTTGACGCGGATATAATCGGATTTGCCTTTATTTACAACAAGGCTTGTCAGATACTGGAGAGAATCCAGTGTCTGTCCTCTCTTACCGATAAGGATGCCCATATCTTCTCCTTCAAAATCAACTTCCAGACAACCGTCTGTTGTATTGTATTTTGAAGTGATCTGAACTTCTCCAAGATCCATGGAACCAAATACATCGCGAAGGAATACAAGTGCTCTCTCTTCAATATCTTTGATTTCTTCCGGATCTGTAATGATTTCGATCGGTTTTGATGCTTTTACCTGTTTTTCTTTCGCCGGTCTTTCTTTCTGTTCTTTTACCGGTTTTTCTTTTACCGGTTTTTCTTTTGCAGGTTTTTCTTTTGCAGGTCTCGGCTGTTTTTCTTCTTTTGATGCTTTTGCGGTTTCTGTCTTAGTCTCCGGTTTCACATCGTTCTGTCTGGAAACGGATTTCGGTGCAGATTTCTGTGTTTCTTTTACGGTATCTTCTTTAAAAGCATTAATTTTAACAGAATCAACGATTTTTTCGATCTCTTTTTCTTCGGAATTATCTTCTACTTTACGGGCTTTGATAATTGCCGGTTTGCTTCCGATTCCAAAGAATCCGGAACTTCCTTCGCTGACTACCTGAATATCAAGCTGATCACTGGATACACCCAGTTCAATACATGCCTTTGTAATTGCCTCGTTCTTTGTTTTGGCTGAAAACTGCATATATTCATCCATGGTAAAACCCCGACCTTCCTTTCCTTATTTCTTCTTATTACGTTCTTCGTAATCTCTTACAAGATTTGCCTTGGCTGTGATACTTCCGGCTTTTGCATGAGATGCATTCTTGTAAGCTTCTTCTACTTTTTTTGCACGATTTGCTTCATCAGTACCGCTCATGCCTTTTTCAATCTTATTGATGTTTCGGGCACTCTGATGAGCCTGATTTGTAATCTTCTGCGGCGGAAGTCCTTCTTTTGCTCTCTTGGCTTCCATCTTTTTCATATTTTCATTAACAAGGTCATCGATATTCATCTTGTTCAGATGACGGTTGATCAGCAGCTGCTGGATACTTCTTACTACGGAACTTGCGATCCAGTAAATACCAAGACCTACCGGGAAGGTGAAACAGAAAAATGCTGACATAAGCGGCATTACTGTGTTCATTGTCTTCATGGAGCTTGCCATTGCATTGTTGTCATTGTTTCCGCTCGGAGCTGCCTGTGGCATAAGCTTCAGGTTGAGCATCTGTGTAGCCCAGGAAAGAAGCGGAATTGCAATTGCTGCGATGATAAGGATCAGAGATCCCGTTTTGATATAGCTCAGTGGCTGGTCAGCAATGTTCAGCACACCAAAGGTCTGCATTTTCTGGATTTCAGAAGCAGTCTTGCTGATCTGATCTGAAAATCCGGAGAACTGACTGATCTCCTGTAAGGATTTCCACTGAGACGGAGACAGAGCGTACAGGAAATCTACGATAGAATCCGCATTGTCAGTAACCTGTCTTACTCGTGTCATCTTGTTATCTGTGATAAAGCTATTGATGATGTCTGTAAATCCGTCTACTGCAAGGATTTTTGTGCAGACACCGTTAAATACATTGTAAACACTTCCAACATAAGCCGGAATGTTCTGGATTACCTGATACAGAGCAAACAGGATCGGCATCTGGATTGCCAGCTGAACACAGCTTCCTGTCGCAGATACACCATATTTCTGGTAAACTGCCTGTGTTTCTTCCTGCATCTTCATCATGGAATCCTGATCTTTTTTACCCTGGTATTTTTTCTGGATCTTCTGGATCTCAGGCTGCATGATCGCACTCAGCTTGGAGAATTTCTGCTGTTTGATCTGCAGAGGAGTCATACAAAGGTAGATCAGAATACTGAAAATAATAATACAAAGGCCAAGATTCTGAATTCCTACGGCTTCCAGAACCTTGTAGATTGCATTCATGATCCATCCCATTACAACTGCAATCTGACCAATGATCGGGGTACCACTCTTAGTAGCCAAAATCATACTTTCCAATTTTCTAGTTCCTCCTGGATAATCTTATGAAGTAAACCGTCACGACGGACGACTCATGCTCCATTTACACTTATGGTACGGGATCATATCCTCCATGAGAAAAAGGATTACAGCGTAATATTCTCCATACTGCAAGTAATCCTCCCTTAAGCGCACCATATTTTTCGATTGCTTCCAAACCATATTGAGAACATGTGGGAATATAAGGACACTTCGTTCTCTTCATCGGTGAAATATAGATCTGATAGAGTCGTATCATTTTAATAAGAAGTTTCTTCATCCGTTCCTCCTGCAATTGCATGCTTCTGTGCCAGATTCATAAAGGCACTCTCAATCTCCTGATAGCTTCTGTCCTTTGCAGAATTACGGGCGATCACTACAATATCAAGATTTCTGTCAAATTTTTCTTCATTTAAACGATAGCTTTCTCTGATCAGCCTGGTGAGTCTGTGGCGAACCACACTATTCCCTACTTTTTTACTTACTGATATTCCCAGACGATTCTTCATGTACTGATTTTTCAGTACGTACATCACCAGATACCGATTACCTTTTGATGTTCCATTTCTGTATACTTTTTGAAAATCTTGATTTTTTTTTAAGGACTCTGATCTTTGCATAGAATCCCCTTTCCTGATCTCTTTTTTAAGAGAAGAAAAGACCACATAATTGCGGTCTTATTCTTAGGCTGATAAATGCTTTCTTCCTTTTAATCTTCTGGCAGCTAATACTTTACGACCACCCTTTGTGCTCATACGAGCTCTGAAACCATGAACTTTTGCTCTGGATCTCTTTTTTGGCTGAAATGTCATTTTCATAGGTAAAGCACCTCCTTTATCTATTATCCATGTTAAATTTTGTAACTTTTTAAGTATGACAGACACCGGATTCTACAGCTCTCCTGCCCGCCAACTTTACTTATTAGAACATCATTTCAATTATATTCATAAAGGGTGGATTCGTCAAGTATTATTTACACAAAGATTTAAATGGTTTTTTATGCCATTGTGGATTACATAATTGGTTTACGTAATATTATCCACATTTTGTGGATAACTTGTGGATAACTTGTGGAATACCTATATATCTTTCCACTTTCTCCTGTCTATTTTACACATATCTTCAAAAAAATGCTTTTATTTCTACTTTTCTTACTGTGCATAAAATTATCCCCATTTTTTATCGTTTTTAAAAGAATAACGTCACATTATGGTAACCGGAATTGGCTTTTCCACTGTTATCCACACTAATCCACATAAAAAGTGGGGATAACTTTTTTCCACATTTCCCTCAAATATACATTGCGAAAACAGGCATTTTATTATAATATATATAAGGATATTTATGTCTTTTTTAAGAATACGGTCAGAGTTTGTGGAAAACTCAATATTATCAATACACACTTAATATAGAAGTAATACGAACCGGGAGAACCAGAAAATGAACAAAGTTGTGGAAAAATGGGACGAAATCCTGCAAATCGTCAAGACAGAACATGATCTGTCCGACGTTTCTTTTAATACCTGGCTAAAACCACTTACTGTTTACGAAGTAGTTGACAATGTTGTCACTATTATCGTGCCTTCAGAGCAGGTAGGTCTCAATTATATAAGTAAAAAATATAAACTTCCACTTCAGGTAACGATCAGTGAAGTTACCGGAATGGAAAACTGTGACATCAATTTCATATTGCCGGAAGATGTTCCAAAAAAAGAGGAAGTTTCTCCAAAAGCGCAGTCTCAGGACGCACGCTGCGAGGAAGCTCATTTGAATCCAAAATACACTTTTGATACCTTTGTAGTCGGAAGCAATAATAAATTTGCCCAGGCAGCAGCTCTTGCAGTTGCCGAATCCCCGGGTGATACCTACAATCCGCTCTTTATCTATGGCGGTGCAGGTCTGGGAAAAACTCATCTGATGCATTCTATTGCTCATTTCATTATTGATCATGATGAAAACAGCAAAGTACTTTACGTTACCAGTGAAGAGTTTACCAACGAACTGATCGAAACAATCCGTAATGGAAATAACTCGGCAATGACCAAGTTTCGTGAAAAATACAGAAACATTGATGTTCTTCTTGTCGATGATATTCAGTTTATTATAGGAAAGGAATCT
>OGXC01000483.1_pt1 | contig 33855 bp, 27 predicted proteins | sample 1576201 | NCBI WGS metagenome assembly OGXC01 (sample SAMEA3541562, study PRJEB24748) | human gut metagenome | biome: human gut; feature: human-associated habitat; material: faeces | place: China | collected 2012 | reverse complement strand
ATTCGCGTCGGATTATTCCTTGCATTGCATAAAAATCCAAGAATGAAATCTGACAGCGATTTAATCAGCGCTTCCTTAGACGATAGATGCCCACAGGCACCGGGCGCCGGAATTCCGGCCCGGTCCTGTGGGCATTTATTTTGTCGTATTCCCGTTAATTGTCCCATCCCTTAAACGTCATTTCAAGCAGTGACACGCTTCCCCTCGGGTGGCAAGGGAACTGGATTCATAGGGAGCCGAAGGCGACTGAGAAATCAGTGAGACACTTTCCCTGCGAAGTCGGGCAGGGGCTCCCGCCAGGGTGGGGTTAGCTGATGGAAACGGCCCAAAGGGCCCGACCGGCTTTCCTGACTGCTAACAGCTAGCAGCTAGAAGCCCTCACCCGCTCGCACGGCACTCAGCCACACAAGTGCCGCAGGCTGCATATCTCGATCTCGGTCTCGACCTCGATCTCGAACAGGGTGCATTTGCGACGAAGCGGCTGCCTGCCTGAAGCCCAAATTATCGCAGGCTGACAGGCCTTTTTATTTTTCTGCCAACCTGATGAAGAAAAAAGTTCCTAACCTGTAATATTTATATTGACAAGTAAGAACTGCACTGCTATACTATACATGTAATCAAGATAGTTACATGATAAACAAATCATTTTACCAACAAGGAGGACACTCAAATGAAAATTGCAGTAGCAGCAGGAAATGGACGGGTTGCAAAGGAAGTTATCGCAGAAGCACTGGGACGGGGTCATGAAGTCACGGTATTTGGCCGTCACGAAGAGAACAATACAGCATCGAAGGATTATCGGAAGAAGGACATCTTTGAACTGACGGCAGAAGACCTGCAGAAATTCGATGTAGTGGTGGATGCTGCCGGTGCCTGGGGCCTGGAAACCATGTATGTGATTCCGAAGGCTGCCATCTATCTGGCGGACCTGGTGAAGGGGACCGATACCCGCCTTATCGTAGTTGGCGGTGCAGGCAGCCTGTATACGAATAAGGAACATACCTCTACCGTAGAACTTTCTCCGGAATTTCCGGATGCCTTCAAGCCTGTCAGCGCAGCCCACGGCCTGGCACTGGCGGAACTTCGTGCCACCGAAGGGGTCAAATGGACCTATATCAGCCCGGCCGCTGATTTCCAGGCTGACGGCGAAAGAACCGGAGCCTATGAACTTCACGGAGAGGAATTTGCACCGAACAGCCGGGGCGAATCGATCATTTCTTATGCGGACTATGCCATCGCCCTGGTGGATGAGATCGAGAAAGCTGCCCATGTGGGTCAGCGGATCAGCGTGGTCAGGGCGTGAAGAGAACCTGTAATCTTTACGTTGACATCTTCTCCGCCGCAGGATAAGGTATAGGAGGAGGGATGTATCATGCAGATCACAAGCAAATTCACCATAGCCATACATATTATTACGGCCATCGACTACTTCGGAGATACCATGAAGGTGACCAGCAGTTTCCTGGCTGGCAGTGTTGGCGCCAACCCCGTCATTGTCAGAAATGTGATGGGAAACCTGAAGGCCGCCGGTCTCATTGAGACGAGCCAGGGGAAAAGCGGCATCCGCCTGGCCAGGAAGCTCGATGAAATTACATTTTACGATGTCTATCGGGCCGTAGAATGTGTGGACGACCGGGGCCTTTTCCACTTCCACGAAAATCCGAGCATCCGGTGCCCGGTGGGAAGAAATATCCACAGGGCCCTGGACGGGAAGCTCCGGAAAGTACAGGATGCCATGGAAGCGGAACTTCGCCGCATTACGGTGGCCGATGTGGAATCGGATATCAGAAAAGAAGTAGCTGCCGGTCATTGACCGGATCGGGAAGGGCTGTTGCACAATGACAGCCCTTCTTTTTATAAGACCGGAGCATTGGCTGCCGTATGGAGCCGATGTTTCCTTATAAAGGAGGAAGAGGAATGGAAACGAAGGACTATCTGGACTATCTGGTCCGCGTCATCCATACGGCCATTGTGGCCACGGTGGATGAAGAGGGACTGCCGGTGACGGCAGCTATTGACATGATGGATACTGACGGGGACAGCCTCTACTTTATGACGGCAAAGGGCAAATCCCTCTATGATCGACTGAAAAAGAGGCCATTCCTGGCTCTCACAGGCCTCTGGGGAGATAATACCATGACCCGGAAAGCCCTGTCGATTCGTGGGAAAGTGCGTGAACTGGGAGAAGAAAAAAGGTCGGACCTGTTCAGGAAGAATCGGTATATGTGGGAGATCTATCCCACCGAAATATCCCAAAAGGCTCTCTCGGTCTTCCAGATCTATGAAGGCAGGGGGGAATGGTTTGACCTTTCAAAAAAGCCCGTGGAACGGGACTCCTTTACTTTCGGCGGTGGGAAAAAGGAGGAAGACGGTTATTTTATTACAGACCGATGCGTGGGATGCGGGAAATGCGTGGATGCCTATCCGCAGCACTGCATCTTCACCGGAAAGATTCCCTTCCGCATTGTCCAGGAGCACTGCCTCCGTTGTGGAAACTGCCGGGCCCTCTGTCCGGCAGGGGCTGTAGAAAGAAGGTGTTTCCATGGATGAAAAGGAGAAACAGGAAAAACGGCTTGATTTCCTGGTGGAACAGTTCAAAGCGGACTCCCGGGAATACAGAAACCTTCCGACGCCGAAGGACCGGGAAGGGAAACGGGCCCTGCTCCGTTCCCTGATGAATATCCGGTTTCCCCGGAAGATGGATGAAGAAGTCCTCCGGGTACAGGATGCCTACCTGAAAGAACGGGCCCGGGAAAAAGGAATCGTGGAACCTTCGGATATTCCTGCCATCCGGGGATGCCTGTCCCTCTGGCAGGGGGACATCACGAGGCTTTCCGTGGATGCCATCGTGAATGCAGCCAATTCCGAGATGCTGGGATGTTTCATACCCATGCACAGCTGCATCGATAACTGTATCCATACCTATGCAGGCATTGAGCTCAGGGCGGAATGCTTTCGACAGATGAACGGACTTCGGGAAAAATGGGGCAGGGACTATGAACAGCCCACGGCCATCCCCCTCCTGACCGATGGATTTAACCTTCCCGCCCGGAAAATTATCCATATCGTGGGACCCATCGTTTCCCGCTATCTCACGGAAGCCCTGGAAAAGGACCTGGCAGACTGCTATTGGAATACCCTGGAACTCTGCCGGACAAAGGGGCTGAGGACCCTGGCCTTCTGCTGCCTTTCCACAGGAGTCTTTCATTTCCCCGGCCGTCGGGCAGCGGAAATCGCTGTACATACGGTGACCCGCTGGCTCGCAGGCCATCCGGGGGCCATGGATCGGGTGATTTTTAATGTTTTCAAAGAGGAGGACAGGAAATACTATGAAGAAATACTGGAATGAAGCACCGAATGGATACAGGGAAACCATTCATAAAGGCCTGATGGCACTGAAGGATTGCGACAGGCATATGTCCCGGGGAAAAGGGACAAAGGCTGACAATGTGGAAAAACTGGCGCAGGAAATCCGGACAGCCGATGCCATCGTCATCGGAGCCGGCGCCGGCCTCTCCACATCCGCAGGCTATACCTACAGCGGAGAACGGTTCAGGGAATGGTTCTCCGATTTCGCCGGGCGATACGGATTCCATGACATGTATGCCGGCGGGTTTTACCCTTACCCGTCGGAAGAAGAATTCTGGGGCTTCTGGGCACGGAATATCTATATTAACCGGTACATGGAACCGCCAAAGCCGGTATACCGGCAGCTTCTTTCCCTGGTCAAAGATACCGATTACTTTGTGGTGACCACCAATGTGGACCACTGTTTCCAGAAAGCGGGCTTCGATAAAAAACGGCTCTTCTATACCCAGGGAGATTACGGACTCTTCCAGAGTATGAAACACCAGAAAACCTATGATAATGAATCCTGGGTCATGGAAGCCATGGAAGCAGAAGGCTTCGTTCGGGGCGAGGATGGCCTGTTTCACAAACCGGTCCGGGGAACCGTGTCTATGGAAATATCTGCCAGCCTCATCCCCAGATGCCCCGATGACGGCTCCGAAGTGACCCTGAACCTCAGATCCGATGACCTCTTTGTAGAAGATGAAGGCTGGTTCAAAGCCTCCGCAGCCTATGCCGATTTCCTGCACAGCCACGAAGGAAAGCATATGCTGTACCTGGAACTGGGCGTAGGCGCCAATACACCGGTCATTATCAAATACCCCTTCTGGCAGATGACAAAGGAAAATGAAAAGGCCCGGTACGCCTGCATCAACTACGGAGAAGCCTTCTGCCCCAAAATCCTGGAAGACAGGAGCATCTGCATCGATGGAGACATCGGAGAGGTACTCTCCCGGTTTTGATGGATAGGGGGCTGGCAGGACAGGCTGGGGGCTGTCAGACGCCGGACAACCCCATCGGTGGCGCCGCAGGCTGAAACTTGTCTCCCCCTGTGGGGGAGATGTCAGCGAAGCTGACAGAAGGGGTGCATTCGCCGCGAAGCGGCTGACCGGCTTCCCTGGAAGCTGGTCCCCATCCGTTCGCACGCCCCCGTCCCCTGGCTACAAGACCCGGCCCGAAGGGCTTGTCCTCGTCTATCATCTATCATCTATCATCTATCTTCTATCTTCTATCATCTATCTTCTATCATCCGGATTGCCAACTATCCGATTGTCTGATTCATTTGCTCCATAGCGGCTGTTCCGCTCAAGGCTGAAGGCTCAATGCTCCGTCAGTTTGCATGTACAATCAACTACACAACCGCCACTGATAAAAGCCCACCGGTATGCCACACCGATATTTAGGCAGGAAGTCTGTGGGCATTTTTTGTTGGAAAGGGACTATTTTATACCCAATATCTTTTATACGGAACCATAAATTTCTTCTATGAATCCGGAAATTGTTATTTCCCAATGAATGGAATATAATATTTGTAAAGTTTGTCATGTTTATGTAAATAAACTGTCAAACACCCTATTCAACTTCATACATGGACTCACAGGAGGGCAAAATGAATCGTTTTAAGCGTTGTCTGATTGCTGCAGCGGCAGCAGGGTTAGCGGTTATGATGGTAGCAGGATGCGGAGGCGGATCCGGGAAAGCGGATAGCGCAGCTTCCGGCACTTCTTCCATCAATATTGTGCAGGTGAAGAGCGAAAAGGAAGCGGACCTTGTGGACCAGGCCAAAAAGGAAGGAGTGGTCAAGGTTTACTCCATCACCAGCCGTGCAGCCAAGGCAGGCGCTGACTTTGAGAAGAAATACGGTATCAAAGTAGAAGCCAGCGACATGAAGGACTTTGAACTGATTGACAAGGTGACAACGGAAGTCAAGGGCAATGCGGACGGTGCGGATGTGGTCATCTGTCAGGATTCCGGCCGTGTTTACGGGGAACTTCTCGCCAGTGGATATCTGGAAAACTACATTCCGGCGGATCTGAAGGACCAGATTCCTGAAAAGAACCAGAGCCCCCTCGTATTTGCCTATATGAACAAAGTATTCATGTACAACGATGAAAACGGCAAACCCTGCCCCATTACGAATATCTGGCAGCTGACGGATCCATCCATGAAGGGGAAATTCTTCTTCAAGAGCCCCATGCAGGAAGGAATCAATGCCAATTTCCTGACCATGCTGACGAAGCCGGAAGTGGCGGACAAAATGGCCAAGGCCTATGAAGATTACTATCATAAGAAACTGGAACTGACGACGCCCAATGCAGGCTACGAATGGATTAAGCTGGCCTTCACGAATGGTCTTGTCATGGGCTCCAGTGATACATCCATGACCGAATCCATTGGCGTAAAGGGACAGGATAATACATCGGTGGGTCTCCTGAACTATTCCAAGATCCGCTATAAGGACAAGAAGAATCTGGCCCTTGCAGCGGCGGATAATATCAATCCTTACTCCGGTTTCTACTATCCGGAATACCTGCTCATGGTGAAGGGTGCCAAACATCCGGCAGCGGCGAAGTTGTTCATCCAGTACCTCATGACCCAGGAAGGCTTCAAGAGCTGGGCTTCCGATATGGGTACATACTCCGGCAATACCACCATTGGTGTGGCTAAGGGAGATAAACCTCTTGCAGAATGGGAAAAGGTTCTCGTAGGCGATGATCCCCAGTATATCTTTGAACATCGTGCGGAAGTGGAAGAATTCATCAGCCAGTTTATCTGATCTGAATCTATAGGGAAAATACCGGGACCTGATGGGATGACACTCTCAAGAAACATCAGAGTGCTCCCGAGGCCCGGATTTTCTGTTCTTTGGGAGAGGTCTTACTATGAGTATTTCCATGAGGCTCCGCATGTTTTTCCGGAAGCCTTACAATGTAATTCTTGTGGTCCTTTTTGTGGCCCTTGTGCTCTTGACACTGCTGCCCCTGCTTTCCATCGTGCTGGATACGGTGACTGTCCATTCATCAGAAGTTATGCGCATCCATGGCACCCATGCAGGGGACTTTACTGACTACCACTGGCGTAAAATTCTCATGGACGGTTCCAACAGTGTCAATATTTTTTATAAGCCCTTGTGGAACACCATCCTTATATCCCTGGCTACCTGCGCCATTTCCATCGGCCTTGGCGGCAGCATGGCCTGGCTTATTACCCGGAGCGATATCAAATATAAATCGTTCCTGTCAGCCCTTTTCGTGGTGCCCTACATTATGCCGTCCTGGACATTGGCCCTGGCGTGGCTGGATTTTTTCCGGAATCCCCTTGTAGGCGGTGTTCCGGGCATCTTTACATCCCTTACGGGCATTGTGACGCCCAACTGGTTCGCCTATGGTTTCTTTCCCATATCCGTGGTCCAGGGACTTCATTATGCTCCTTTTGCCTATATCCTGATTGGCGGCATATTAAAGAATATGGATGCAAATCTGGAAGAAGCGGCCCAGCTGCTCCATGCATCCCGTATGCAGATACTGAAGCGAATCACCCTGCCCATGGTAAAGCCAGCCATCCTGTCCACATTTCTTCTGGCCTTTTCCAGCTCCATGAGTGCCTTTGCCGTGCCTGCATTCCTGGGAGCCCCCGTGCGGTACCAGGTCCTCACGACTCAGTTGTACCGTACGCTCCAGGGATTGAATCCTGGCTACGGATATGTGATGGCCCTGGTGCTTATTCTTATCGGCGTGGGAATTATGCTGGTGAATCAGAAAGTACTGGACGGTCGTAAATCCTATACCACCATTACCGGTAAAAGTTCCCAGATTTCCCTCGTCAAGCTCCGGGGACTTCGGATGCCTCTCTCCATCGGCCTTTCTATTTTACTGGTCTGCATCACCGTAGTACCTCTGATTACCTTTGCCGTAGAATCTTTCATCGTGGAACCGGGAAATTATTCCTTGAACAACTTCAGTACCGTATTCTGGACCGGTGCCGGGTCTACGGACATTGCCAATGGGGAACCGGGTATCCTTCGAAATCACAGTGTATACCATGGACTCATGAACAGCCTTGTGCTCTCGGTGGTCTGCGCTTTCTGTGCCGGTACTATCGGTATCCTTGCAGGTTATGCCATTGTCCGGAAGAAGGGAACCTTCCTTTCCGGTGCTGTGAGCCACCTCACCTTCTTCCCATACCTTATCCCAAGCATGGCCTTTGGCGCTATTTACCTGTCCATGTTCAGCGTGCCCCGGGGACCGATTCCGGCTCTCTATGGGACCTTTGCTATCCTGGCCCTTATCGGTACTGTGAAATACCTGCCCTTTGCCTCCAAGTCCGGCATTAACTGCATGCTGCAACTGGGCAGTGAAATCGAAGAGTCCGCCATGATTATGGGCATTCCCTGGTGGAAGCGGATGGTGCGTATCATTATTCCTATCCAGAAGACAAGTATCCTTTCCGGATACCTGCTTCCCTTTATTTCCTGCATGAGAGAACTGTCCCTCTTTATCCTGCTGGTGACTCCGTCCACCGCTGTACTGACGACCATGCTCTTCCAGTACAATGAAAAGGGCTGGAACCAGTATGCCAACGCCATCAACCTGCTCATCGTATTCGTCGTACTCTTCGTTAACTGGATTATTAATAAGCTCACCGGAGCTTCCATAGATAAGGGGATCGGTTAATATGCCTGAAATTATTCTGAAAAATGTCACAAAAACCTTCGACCATATCAATGCGGTGGACCATTTAAACCTGACCATCCGGGATCGTGACTTTATTACCCTCCTTGGCCCTTCGGGTTGCGGCAAAACCACCACACTTCGCATGATAGCGGGACTGGAGACACCGACGGAAGGAGAAATCCTCATCGATGGGGAAACCGTATTTTCTGCGGAAAAGGGTATCGATGTGCCGCCGCAGAAACGGAATGTGGGATTCCTGTTCCAGAACTATGCCCTCTGGCCCCACATGACGGTGCTCCAGAATATCACCTTCGGTCTGGAAAACCTGAAATGGGATAAGGACAAGATCCGCCAGCGTACGGAAAAGCTCATGAAAATGCTGAAAATTGAAGAATATGGAAACCGCTATCCCGCGGAACTTTCCGGCGGCCAGCAGCAGCGGGTGGCCATTGCCCGTACCTTGGCCACGGGTCCCCGTATCCTGCTCATGGATGAACCGCTATCAAACCTGGATGCGAAACTTCGTATGGAAATGCGATCAGAGCTGAAGCGCCTCCATTTGGATACGGATTCCACTTTTGTTTACGTGACCCATGACCAGTTGGAAGCTATGACGCTGGCGACAAAAATTTCCCTCATGAAGAAGGGAAAACTCCAGCAGTTTGCACCGCCCCTCACCGTATACAATGAGCCGGCCAACGCTTTCACCGCTGATTTCATTGGGAACCCCAGTATCAATCTCATTCCTGTAAAGGTGGAGGAGAAAAGGGAAAATATATTGGTCCTGGATATGGGCAGCCATAAAGTACGCTTCACATCGAAGGGAAACGCAGATACCCGGCAGGGGGATATACTGACACTGGGCATTCGTCCGGAAAACATAGAGATTACGGATGAAGGCGGCCTGGAAGCCAAAGTCTACTCTACTCTCCCCAGCGGCATGGAAACCGTAGTGAAACTGGAAACCGCCGGCCTTATTCTGACAGCCGTTGTCTTTGGAGACAGCGATTTCCGAATTAATGACACCGTAAAAATCCGTTTCCGCTCCAATCGCAACCATCTCTTCCGAAAAGAAGGAGACCAGGAGCGGATTGCCAGTGGAAGCCTGCAGAGCCTGTAACTCAATAAAACATTAAAACCAGACACCTTCGAGGTGCCCGGTTTTATAATACCCTGAGATCTCCGGAAGGTATTGGGGGGAATTTGTTTTTCTAATCAGATTCGCAGTCACCCCAGAAAAAGAAAAATTTGCATAAATGCATAATAATACATCAAATTCCATAAATATTGCGATTTCTATTGACTTATATGAATTATTATGCTAAATTACTTATAATTATTAAAGCGGGGAAGGAGAGACAGAGCCATGGAAGCTTCCTGTGTACAGATTGATACAGCCAGAATGATCCATAACATAAAAACCATCCGGGCCCATATCCCTCCGGATGTGCAGCTCATGGCAGTAGTAAAAAATGATGCCTATGGAAATGGGGCACTGAAAACCGCGGAACTTGCACTGGCCCATGGATTTTCCCTGATTGGCGTGGCCCGAGTGGAGGAGGCTTCATTTTTGCAAAAAAACGGAATTACTGCTCCCATTATGATACTGGGTCTTGTTCCGAAGGAAGAGTGGGAAGATGCTGTACAGGGTGGCTTCCTGATTCCCCTGGATACGGAAAAAGACGCAGAGGCCCTCGAAGCAGCTGCCAAAGGGCTGGGCAAGAAAGCCCTGGTCATGGCAGCGGTAGACACTGGTCTTCATCGTATTGGTGCCTCTGTCGAAAAAACGGAAGCCCTGGTTTCCAAAATCCGCGCACTTCCCTTCCTGAAGCTCTGTGGCCTTTTTACCCATTTCATTGAACCGGAACTTCGAGATAAGAGCCGGACATGGAAGCAGCTGGACCTGTTTAAGAAGGCCCTTCTGGCGGTTGGCGATACGGAAGGTCTCCTGATTTCGGCGGCCGACAGCGCAGCGGCAGAAGATATGGAAGAAACCTGGTTCAATATGGTTCGTATCGGATGCCTTATCACCGGCATTCAGCCATCAAAGGAAATGGCGCATCCCCTTCCCCTGGAGCCGGTATTTTCCCTGGTGAGCAAGGTCATCCACGTGCAGAAAGTGAAGAAAGGGGAAACCATTGGTTACGACGGCACCTTTGAGGCTCCGGGTGATATGTATGTGGCCACGGTACCCATAGGATACGGGGACGGTTACCGACGAAGTCTTTCTGGCAAGGCATCGGTACTGATACAGGGGAAAATGCGAAAAATCACGGGACTCATCTGTATGGACCAAATGATGGTAGAAGCAGATGCATCTGTAAAAACAGGAGATCCGGTGGTGCTGGTAGGAAAACAGGGAAGCCTGGAAATCAGGGCCACGAACCTGGCAGAAATGTGTGACGCCAATGTACACGAATTCCTGGGAGGATTTCGGTGTCTGGAGAAGAGATATATCTGAGGGAGGAAAATGATGATGAACAAGGGACTTATGAAAAAGATTTTTATCGGATTAGTAGCAGCAGGGGCCATTGCACTGGCTGCAGGCTGCGGCGGGGGACAGGCAGCCAAGTCGGGAGCTGCCTCGGCACCTAAGGCGCAGGCTGATCTTTTGAATACCATCAAGCAGAAAGGGGTACTTACCGTAGGAACTGCATCCGGCTATCCGCCCTATGAATTCATTGACGCCTCCAAGAAGGATAAAGTCATCATCGGCGTGGATATGGAACTGGCCCAGAAGATTGCCGATAAGCTGGGGGTAAAGCTGGAAGTGGCGGATTCGAACTTCACAGCCCTCCTCTCTTCCCTCACTGCTGGTAAAGTGGATATGGCCATTGCCGGTATCAATGCTACTGAAGAACGTAAGAAATCCATGGATTTCTCTGATGGCTACCTGCCGGCCCATGAAAAGATTATGGTCAGAAAGGAAGATGCCGGTAAATACAAGACTCTCGCCGATTTTCAAGGGAAAATCGTAGGCGCCCAGAAGGCAACTACCGAGGAAGCCATCGCCCAGAAGGAACTGAAGGACTCGAAACTGGTTCTTCTGGACCACGTGCCGGATGTGGTGATGGAGCTGAAACACGGGAAAGTGGATGGCCTGGTGGTACAGGACATCGTGGCTCAGCAGTACCTTGTTTTCAACGATGACCTCGTCCTGTCCGATGTGAACTTCGCCACATCTAAGGACATGTACACCGTAGTAGCCCTGCCGAAGGGTAATCCGGAACTCATGAAAGTGGTAAACGAAGTAATCAAGGAGAATACGGATAACGGAAACTTCGAGAAGTGGGTCCAGGAAGCCAGCAAGAAAGCCGTAGAAAACGCAAAACAGTGAAATAATGGACAAAAAAGGAGAGTCACAACAACCGGATGTGACTCTCCTTTTTCATTTTGATACAGCCATTCAGGCTGTACCCACGTTATTGTACCGGCCGTACAAAGATGCGGAGTTTACGGAAGGCCCGGCCTCCGCGGAGACCGCCGCCCATGACCTGCCCGCCGGCCCTGGCGCAGCTGGCATGGATATGGATGAAGAGGGGGCTGTCAGTCTTGGGGTACACGGCTTTCAGGTCCTCGTCCATCAGTTCTTTTTTCATGACTTCACCGGTGAAAGAAAGGATTTCAGCGGCTCCCAGGCAGGGAGTAGACCCGACTTTCAGGGGCAACTCGTTCCGTATGGGTGTGGCAAAGACCAGGTCCTTCACAGAGCCGATGGCGTTGACGATGACTGCGCTTTCCCAGCCCTTTTCGACGATGTACCGGTCAATGGTCTGGAGAATATCTTCGTTTGTATCGACAATGATTTCGTACCAGTTATCCACGGTCAGACTCCATATTTATCCAGTACGCCAAGATCTTTCATTACCTTTTCCAGCTTTTTCAGCGGTTCACCGTCATAGTCCTGGTAAGGACGTCGTACGTGGCCACCGGGGAGGCCGAGGAGGTTCAGGGCTGCTTTGATGACCACCGGATTGGATACTTCATAGAGCTCCATGAGGAGAGGGAAATATTTGAAATATTCTGCCCGTCCTTCGTTCATGATGTCTGTGGAAGTCCAGGGGCGCGCATATCTGGCCACTTCCTCCGGGATAATATTGCCGCCGATATTGGCAAGGCCTGTGCCGCCTACGGCCAGTGTGGGGAGGACAATGGAGTACCAGGGGGAATCGCAGCACATGATTTTTACTTTTCCTTCCGTCAGGCGCTGTACCTGTACCAGCTGGTATACGCTTCCGGTAGCTTCTTTATCTACTACGAAGTTCTTATGCTTTGCGGCCAGCCTCTGGATGGTCTCCGGTTCCACCTGGACACCTAGGCGGGAGGGATTGTTGTAAATGCCGCAGGGAAGAGTGGTGGAGCCCATGCAGGTGTCCAGATGGATGAACGCATCTTCCTGGGGAATGAGTACATAGGGAGGAATGGTGAAAATGACGCCATCCGCCCCTTCATCTTCCAGGAATCTGGCAAATTCTACTTCCCCTTCCGTTGTTGCGGAAGCGGCGCTGAAGAAGACCGGGATCCGGTGATTTACGTACTTGATTGTTTCTCTGACGATGGCCTTCTTTTCTTCCAGGGAAAGAAGGGTTACCTCAGCAGCGGAGCCGAGGACGAAGAGCTGGTTTGTGCCATACCGGATCTGCCGGTCGATGAGCACTTTGAATCCATCAAAATCAATTTCGCCTTTTGCGGTAAAGGGGATAGGCATAGCTACCCAGGAACCCTGTAAATTCATTGCCATAATAAAACCTCCTGAATAATAATTATCGTAAATAGTCCGGAAGAATCCAGAAGCTGCCCTGGGTCTTCATGAAATCTTTGAATTCCGGCGACTTATAGGCAGCCACCAGATCCTTGGCCCACTGGGTGTCTTTATTCTTCTCGTTAATGCAGATGGCCATGTACATCTTATCGTTAATGTCCTTTTCCGTTTCCGGATAGAGGACGGAATTGAAGTCAATCTTTGCATTATAGGCATCGGAACCGCGCAGGATGATATAAGCGGCATCGGTTCTTACGGATGGGATGGTTGGCCCCTTCATTTCTTTGAAGTTCAGATTTTTCGGATTAGAAGTAATATCTGCCGCCGTCACATGGTTCGGATCTTTGGAGGGATCCAGGGTAATCCAGCCCAGATGGCTGAGGAGCTGGTAAGAACGGGCCAGGTTGGAAGCATCATTCGGTACCAGGATGGTATCGCCATCGGCTACCTGGTCCAGGGATGTCTTACTGCCTGCGTAGAGCCCCGTAGGAACGGTGGGGGTTGCCAGGATGGTGGTCAGGTGGGTGCCCTTGCTGTCATTGATAGCATCGATCCAGGCCTGGTGGGCGTCCACATGGAAATCGATCTGGCCTTCTTCCAGTGCCATTTCGCGCTGTACGGAGTCCTTAATGTTTATGGCTTCCAGCTTATATCCCTTCTTTTCCAGGATAGGCTTTACGCCAGCCTCAAAAAGGTCCGATGTGGCTGTAGGCATGACCCTGTATTTCAATACCTTTTTTGTACCCTGGTCAGCGGATGCTTTCTGGCTGTCAGAAGAACCGCCGCAGCCTGCGGTGACCAGTAAAAGGCTGCTGACCAATAATGCCCCGATTGCTTTCCAGATTTTCATGATTGTTTCCTCCTTGTTATGAATGGACACGGGATTTCTTTGAAAAATAGTTGCCTAAGGTCTGTACAGTCTGGACGATGGCAATTAATATGACAACCGTCAGTATCATGACCGGCAGGTTCAGCCGTTCATAGCCATAGGTCAGCGCCATATCGCCGATGCCGCCGGCACCGATGGCTCCGGCCTGGGCGGTGGCGGAAATCAGGGAAATGGTCCCTATGGTGACTACCAGGATCATGGAGCTCCTTGCTTCCGGAAGGATGAAGTGCCAGATGATCTGGAAATAGGAAGCACCCATGGATTTGGCAGCTTCGATAATGCCCTTATCAACGCCTAGAAGGCTGTTTTCGAAAAGCCGGGCCATGTAGGGAGTAATGAAAACGATGAGCGGGACCAGGGCCGCCGTTGCCCCGATGCGGGTGCCGACGATAAACTTGGTCAGCGGGAAGATAAATACCATGAGGATGATGAACGGCACACTTCGTACCAGGTTCACCAGTGTATTCAGGATGAGGAAAATCGGTTTATTTTCCAGAAGGCCCCCTTCGTTGGTCAGGACAAGGGCCAGGGCCAGGATAGAGGCCAGCACCGTTCCGATGACCAGGGAAATACTGACCATGTAAAAGGTGGCTCTCAATGCGGTGATAATATCACCCACAGGAATGACAGAAAGACTCATTATTGTTTCACCTCCGAGCATACGACGCCATTTTCTTCTGCAAATCTGATGATTTTTTCTATTTCTTCATCGCTGCCGATAATCTGCAGGATAACGATACCCACAGGGTGGCCGCACAGTTCTGCCACCGCAGCGTGGAGGATTCTTGTTTCTGCCTGAAATTTTTTATTGATTCGCCAGATCAGGCTGCTTGTGGCATTCTGGTTCAGGAATTTAAAGTTGAAAACCTTGAAATGGAGAGCTTTCTCCGTCTCAATCTGATGCCATACGGATGGGGAGACCTGGTCAGGGATGACGGTGCGTACGAAATCGGCGGTAACCTGCTGCCGGGGATTGCTGAAGACCGTGAAAATATCGCCGCTTTCTATGATTTGCCCTGCCTTCATGACAGCCACCTTGTTGCAGATCTGCTGGATAGCCTTGATCTGGTGGGTTACCATGACGATGGTAATATGCATTTCCCGATTAATTTTCCGAAGCAGTTCCAGAATGGCGGTCATGGTGTCCGGGTCCAGGGCGCTGGTCGCTTCGTCGCTCAGGATGATGGTGGGGTCCATGGCCAAGGCCCTTGCGATACCGACACGCTGTTTCTGCCCACCGGAAAGCTGGTCCGGATATACATCGGCCTTGTCTCCCAGCCCTACGAAGGACAGGAGCTTTTCCGTCTTTTCTTTGATTTCCTGCTTGCTTTTTCCCGCCAGTACCATGGGAATGGCCACGTTATCGAAGACGCTTTTTGAATTCAACAGGTTGAACTGCTGGAAAATCATTCCGATATGCCGCCGCTCTTTCCGCATTTCATTGAAGGACAGCCGGCCCACCGACTTTCCATCCACCATGACTTCACCTTCCGTCGGTGTTTCCAGGGCGTTGATCATACGGATCAGTGTGGATTTTCCGGCGCCGCTGAATCCGATGATTCCGTAAATATCTCCGTCTTCAATGGTGAGGTTCACGTGATCCAGGGCCTTTACGGTTTTCCCTTTTGTTTTGAATATTTTTGTTACATTTTTGAATTCAATCACTTTTCTTACCTCTGAGTTTCTCTAATGCCGCCAGGGCCAGATCTTTGCCGTACAGAATGGATTCGTGGAGCGTATCCGGGTCTACCCGGAAGCAGGGATTGTGATTCTTTGGCGACAGGCCTGTGCCGATCTGGATGAAAACTCCGGGAATTTTCTGCTGGTAAAAGGCAAAATCTTCACCGGCCAGGTTATCCGGCGCTTCGGCAAAGGGAAGACGAAGCGCCAGGGCCCGGTCTTTGGCAAAGACAGCCCATTCGGGGTCATTATTGGTGGCAGGGCTTCCGTCTTCCCAGAGAAATTCCGCTTCGCCGCCATAGGCACGGGCAATTCCTTCCGAAAGGGCACGGAGCCGGTTCTTTATGTAAGCTCTGTCAGACTCCCGGACCGCTCTCACTGTCCCCTCTGCAAAACCGTCCTCCGGGATTACATTGGTGTTTGTGCCGGCCTGGATATGGGTAATGCTGACCAGGGCGGAATGGAAGGGGTCCAGGTTCCGGCTGATTACGGTCTGCCCGTTCATGACGAAGGATGAAACCATGAGGACCGGATCGATACTCAGCTGGGGGCGGCAGGCATGGGAACCTTTTCCATGGAATACAGCCTTAAAGGTAGCTGTTGCTCCATGCATGGCGCCGGGCCTGGTGATGATGGTGCCCCTCTTGTACATGGCGGAGCAGTGAAGGCCGAAAATCACGGACGTATGGTCCAGGACACCGGTCTTCAGCACGTCCCGGGAACCGTCGAGATTTTCTTCCGCCGGCTGGAATACGAGCTGTACGGTCCCATCAATGGGCTCATCCTTCAGGGCCAGGGCGATGCCCATGAGAGTGACAGCGTGGAAATCATGGCCGCAGGCATGCATTTTTCCATCATACAGGGAGCGGTAGGGAAGATCCGTCTTTTCCTGGATCGGGAGGGCATCTATATCACAGCGGATGGCCACTGTCGGTCCCTTGCCGTTTCCCAGCTTTCCGATGACGCCGGTTTTGAGGTCTGGCGTATCATACATGTCTATGCCATGGGACGATAAAAAATCCCTGATCCGTTTTGTGGTTTCCACTTCTTCCCCCGAAAGTTCCGGGTGCTGGTGAAACCATATAAATTCTGACCTTGCTGTTTCTTCGATTTCTTTTAAATCCAACGATTACGCTCCTTCCGGAAAATAAAAAAACTTCCATCACCAAAGAGGCGCACCTGCTGCGCCGCTTTGGGACGAAAGTTTTCGCGATTCCACCCATATTCCCATATACGTCACCATATATGGCTCAAAAAGTACGTCATTGTACTTCTGCGCTGTAACGGGCGTCTCCCGGATCATTTACTTGAATTTCAATGCATCAGCTCCAAAAGGCACTTCAGCTTTTTCTCCCTGCCCGGATTTCACCGTTCCGGACTCTCTGCGTGGGAGGTGGGAAGCCTACTCGTTTTATCATCGCCGGTCAATCATTCTATTCTGGTAACAAAAAATCCCCGTTCCATCAGGACGAGGATTCGCGTTTCCACCTAATTTTACATATACATTGCTGCATATATCTCATCGGGTATCATGGATACCCCTGTTCTGTAACGGGAACTCCCGGATTCATCTACTGGACTTCAATCAATCTGGCTCAGAAACGCACTTCACTGAATTTCCTGTATCCGCTTCCACCATTCGGACTCGCTCTGACATTTCCTTCAGGTACTCTTTTTCGTCATTGCCTTGAAAGTGTTGCACTTAATGTAACATCACGGAAATTAAATGTCAAGAAGAATATGTTACCATTTCATGGATAGGGCAGGTCCCTTTTCAAAATGGTGGGAGTATACGCTGCCATTGCACTGGCCGGTCAACAATGATAAAATGGGAAAAATCTGATTACCCTCTATGTTCCTGTGAAGGAGGAATCCCATGAGAATTGACCGCATCGATATTATCCGGGTGCTGAATCCCTTTAAACATCCTTTTCGTACCAGTTTCACGAACTTTGTGAACCGGGATGCCCTGCTGGTGAAGGTGTATTCCGAAGGCCTCATCGGCTGGGGGGAATGCAAGGCCTTTTACGGACCCTTTTACAATCCCGAAGACAATGGCACGGTGCTCCATGTGCTGAAAGACATCATTATCCCGAAGATTCTCCACGAAGAAGTGGAAAGCCCGGAGAGCTTCATGAAGAGTTTCACCTACATCAAAGGAAACCGGTTGGCCAAGGCGGCGGTGGAAAATGCGCTGTGGGACCTCATGGTGCAGCGGACCGGGAAATCCCTGAAGACCCTTCTCGGCGGGACCCAGAAGGAAATCAAGGTAGGCGTCTCCCTGGGCATCGAGAAGGATATCAACGTGCTCCTGAAGGAAATCGATGAGTACCTGGCCAAGGGGTACCACCGGACGAAGATCAAAATCCATCCGGGCCGGGATATCGAAGTGGTGAAGGCCATCCGTAAGGAATTCGGCGACATCACCCTCACGGTGGATGCGAACTCCGCCTATACCCTGAAGGACATAGACCTCTTCCGGGCCATGGATGAATACCATCTCCAGTATATCGAGCAGCCCCTGGGAGAAGAGGACATCGTGGACCACGCCACCCTCCAGAAGGCTATCGAGACGCCGATCTGCCTGGATGAGAGCATCGTTTCCTACGAAGCCGCAGAAGCGGCCATCCGCCTGGGGAGCTGCAAGGTTATCAACATCAAGTCCAGCCGCTGCGGCGGTATCTATGAGGGCAAGCGGATCCATGACCTCTGCCTGGCCCATGGACTGCCGGTATGGTGCGGCGGAATGACGGAACTGGGCATCGGCCGGGCCCAGAACGTATCCTTCGCCAGCCTGCCGGGATTCACGGAACTGGCCCACGACGTGGCGGCAGCGAACCGGTACTTCGACGAAGATATCACCAGCCCCATGGTGGATATCACCGACCGCTGCACCATCATCGTGCCGGATGAAGAAAATGGCATTCACTACGATGTGGATGAAAAACAGATCGACAAGATGGAAGCGGGTCATTGGATTTTTAAATAAAGAGAGCAATGAAAAAGCACGGATTCCCGGGAATCCGTGCTTTTTGCGTGTGCCTGGGCGGGGCATTGAGCCTTCAGCCTTGAGCCTTCAGCCTTGAGCCTTGAGCAGATCAGGCCCTCCGGGCCGGGGGTCCTGTGGCTGAGTGTCGTGCGAACGGGTGGGGGCTTCCAGCTGCTAGCGACTAGCGTCTAGGAAAGCTGGTCAGCCGCTGCGCGGCGAATGCACCCCCTTTTTGAGATCGAGTCCGAGACCGAGATCGGGATATTCAGCCTGCGGCGCTTTCATCAGGATTCCAATTGCGGCGAAGCCGCGGGACCTCAACTCTTGCTTTTGTGCCTTGAGCAGGATAGCCGATGTGTGGCAATTGAATCAGACAATCGGTGGCTGGCGGTCCGGCTGTTAGATGGATAGATGATAGAAGATAGACGATAGATTGGGATAGGCCCTTCGGGCCAAACCCAGCAGTTCCCATCAGCTAACCCCACCCTGGCGGGAGCCCCTTCCCAAGGAAGGGGCCTCGTGCAGAGTCATTTTCACGTTTTGGGGACAGAGTCATCAGGATTCCAATAGCGGCGCAGCCGCGGTTCGTTAGCCTCCTTCCTTGGGAAGGCGAGGCGTCCTGCATAGGACCCTCGAGCCGGGCCCAAGTTGGCGCCTTTACTGCACACTAAGGCGCCTTCCTTTTGTGGCCCGGCGGTGGCGCCGTCAGGCGACGGAGGTTAGCGGTTGGATGCGCCGCAGGCTGATCCTGTCTGACGTCTTCCCTGCGGCGTCTGGGTGGATAATGAACATGCGCGCGGACGGAGCCTTGTGCCTTGAGCAGATCGGGCCCTGCGGACCCATTAAATCCCGGTGGCACCCCTCCACCCGCGAGGGGAAAGCGACTCACTGCATTCTCAGTCGCCTGCGGCTCCTTACGAATGCAGTTCGCTGCGCACCGCTGGCGCGGTCCCCACGATCTCGGCCAGTCGACAAAAGGAAGGCGCTTTAATGTGCAGTAAAAGCGCCAATTTGCGACTGGCTTGCGAGTCCTCTGCAGGACTCGCACCTACGCGATGAAAGTGTCTCACTGGATTTTCGCTCGCTGCGCTCACTACAGCACGGCTATCAGCGACTCACAACAATTTGAGTGTCGCTTGCGCTCCTCCAAATTGTGTTCGCTGCTGTAACTCCAGTTCGCTTACTTTTCCCCTCTAAAGAGGGGAGGTTGGGTGCTCGGGCGGCGGAGCCGCGGGACCTCAACTCTCAACTCTCAATGTTACTCTTTCTTTCAGGGCCTTCGGCCCCATCCTCTCGACCTCGATCTCATTTCCCCTTCATCTTCGGCTCCAGAAGGATTTCTATGATCCGGCTGGGGCGGCCTGTTTTTTCTGTGAACTGCCGTCCCACGTCCTGGGCCAGGTGGTGGTCGATGAGCTTGGCGATGATGCGGTTCATGGTTCTCGTGGTGACGCCGATGAGGTCTGCCAGTTCGGCGGAGGTGAAACGCAGGCGTCCTTCGTCCCGGCAGGCGTGGTACAGGTTCGAGAGGATCCGGATGCTGACTCCCGATTTCTTGGAGAGGTAGAGAAATTTCTCATCGATTGGCCCTTCTTTCCGGCAGTCATTGGCCTTGTCGTTGGCGGCCATGGGCACCGGGGTGAAGAGGTCCCGGCCTATGAGGTAGGCCTGGCTGCCGCCGGCGGCGATGGCGTGGTTCATGGCCCGGAGGGCGTGATACTTGGCGTCGGCGGCAGTGGCGCCGTAGCCGATGCCGATGGACAGGGTGAAGGCTGTATTCTCCGCCACGTTCTGCAGGATGTGCAGGTGCCGGTAATGGTCTGTCATGTTCTCGATGATGGAGGATGTGGCGAAGAGCATGTATTCCGCCGGCGGCTGTTCGATGCAGGCGGCGTCCATGGACTTCGCGAAGCGGTAGACTTCACGGGCCACCGCCAGTTTCTCCAGAGACAGCCGGAAGTCCGTGGCTTCGGGAATGGGATTTTTCGGTGTATCCGTATGGATGGCGATGACCGCCAGCCGGTTGTTCTGGTTCAGCTGGAGCTCGTAGGTCAGTACCAGCCGCTGCAGGCCGTTTCGAATGTCCTCGTAGGAGGGCTGGAGAATGTATACGGGGACGCCCCGCTTTTTCAGCATATCCCGGACCTGGTAAAAAATGGTGATACAGAAACTGACGGCGCCGCTGCGGTAGAGTTTCTCCATGCGGATGGCGTCCCGGATGAGGAGGCCCTCGCTGTAGGCCTTTACCGGCATGATTTCCACATGCCCCTCTTCCGGCGGCAGGCCGATTTCCTGGAAGGCCAGGTCGAAGAGCGTCGTATTGTCCATGTCCGTGGCGATTTTCATGGAGTGCCCTGCCACCTCTGCCCGGAAGAGGAGCCGGAGCAGGGCGGATACGGACCGGGGGATGGTGAGCCACTCCGACGAGTGGGGAATGGCCTTTTCCGCATACCGCCGGGCCGTGTTGCCCAGGAAGAGGAAGGTGTCGATATTCCCCTGGTGGCCGGAGAGAATATCCGGGATCTCCACGATGGTTCGATAAGGGAAGGGGACTGCTTCGATTTCCGGAAATTCTTTAGACAGGAAATGGGTGATTTCATCCATGATTTCGGTGGGAACTACGATACCGATTCGCATGATACTCTCCTTTTGGGACAGAATAAAGGTCTATTAAGGACATTTGCTTTTCCTTATGATAAGCGTAAATGGGAGGAAAGTAAATAGACCCGGTACTGTGGCCGGGGGCAACGGTGCCTGATGCAGAAAATTCTCTGTGATTCAGGCCGTTTTTGTAGGGAAAGGCCCTGTCCTTTCCGGGAGTGTAAGTAGTGCAGGAGGTATTGTATGGGCTGGCTCAAGAAATTACAGAGTGAGAACCGGTATGTGGTATTTTTCTTTTTGTACATAGGATTCTGTATATCCTATATCGATCGTTCCGCCATAGGGCTGTCGCTGCCCTCCATTTCCAAGGACTTTAACCTGGCCCCCACGGAAATGGGCGTGGTGATCAGTGCCTTTTTCATCGGCTATTCCATTATGCAGATCCCCGGCGGCTGGCTGGCGGACCATTTCGGGTCCAAGACGGTGATCATGATCGCCCTCACCCTGTGGTCCATCTTTACCTTCACCACCGGCCATGCATCTACCCTGGCGGGACTCCTGTTCCTCCGGTTCGTCTTCGGCCTCTGCGAAGGACCTTACGCCGGCTCCTGCTACCGGGCCATTGCGGAATACTTCCCCCGGGAGCTCCGTGCCACCTTTACCACCGGCATCCTTTCGTCCAACTACATCGGCAGCGCCATTGCTCCGATCATCATCGTGCCCCTGATCCTCTGGTTCGGATGGCGCGGCATGTTCCAGATCCTCGGCGTTATCGGGCTTATTTATGTATTCTTCTACGGTATCTTTGTGAAACAGTCCAGACCGAAGGAAGAAACCAAGGCGGATGATAAGAATAAGACGAAGTACTTCCTCCGTCTCCTTCATTTCCCTATGATCTGGAAACTGGTAATCTGCGCATTCTGCGTTTCCTGCATCAATAAAGGCCTGGACGCCTGGATGCCGACCTACCTCATCGCTGAAAGAGGGATCAACCTGAAGGCCGTGGGCTATGTGACACCGATTCCTTTCATGGCATCCTTCCTGTCCGCCGCTGTCTGCGGATGGGTGATGAATAAATACTTCGACAAGAAAGAACAGTACCTCATCGCCATCTGCGCTGCCATGACCGCCATTTTCCTGTACCTCATGTACAATGCGGAAACCCTCTTCTGGGTAGTGGTCTTCCAGTGCGGCGTGTACTTCTTCAAGGCCTGCATCCTCGGTGCGGCTGTTGCTATCGTTCTGAAAATCGTCACCGGCTCCATCGCCGGCTCCGCATCCACCCTCATCAACATGGGCGGCCAGGTGGCAGGCTTCATCTCCCCGGTAATCATGGGGTACCTGGTCTCCGCATTCCATGGCTCCTTCAATGCCGTATTCTACTACCTCATGGGCGCCGCTGCCCTCTGCGCCGTGAGTGCCCTTCTCATCCCGAAGCGGACGGAAGACGTCCTTGACGTAGGCGAAGAAGAAGCGGAAAATCAGAAAGAGTGATGGCAGGCTCAATCGTTATAAAAGCTTCAAGCCATTATTTATGAAAAATGGAGATAGAGGTCAAGACCCAGGGAAACCGCGGCCCCGCCGCTGTTGGAATCCTGATGAATCTAAACCCAAAACGTGAAAATGACACTGCAACAGGCTCTCTTCTCAGAAGAGAGCTGCCCACCGGGCTGAGAGATGGTGATGGAAGCGCCGCAGGCGAACCAGCTTTCCTGACTGCTAGCAGCTAGAAGCCCCACCCGTCCGCACGACGTTCGGCCACATGGTACCCGGCCCAAAGGGCCCGATCAGCTCAAGGCTAAAGGCTCCGTCCGCGCGCATGTTCATTATCCACCCCAATGCCGCAGGGAAGACGCCAGACAGGATCAGCCTGTGGCGCATCCAACCGCTAACCTCCGTCGCCTGACGGCGCCACCTCCTTCCCAAGGAAGGAGGCTAACGGAACCGCGGCTGCGCCGCTATTAGAATCCTGATAACTCTGACCAAATAACGTGCAAGTGACACTGACCGAGGCTCCTTCCTCGGGAAGGAGCTGCCCACGGGGCTGAGGTTAGCTGATGGGGTTGGCCCGCAGGGCCTGACCCGCTCAAGGTTACATAATCGCGGCGAAGCCGCTGAAGGTCCAGATCTAGATCCAGGGCTAGACCTGTAGCGCCAAAGGCGCTAATCCCCTCGACCTCGACCTCGGCCTCAATCTGTCACCGGCACCTGGCCAGTTACTCCAACATTTTTTTGAAAAACTTCACTTCCCCTGTTCACAAAATGGGACTTTTTGGAATGTATATAGTAGAAGGATAAAAAGTTCCATGGGTTGGACAGATTCCTGTTCCTATTTCCCCACTGCTAGCTACGGGAAGGTTCTATGAACAGGAGTCAGCCAATCGGATCCGCTTTCAGTTCCTTCACTCCATGGCCCTGGAGAAGTGGGATCGATCAGCGAGACCGGGATCGAGCGGGCCAGCGGCGAAGCCGCGAATCCCCCAGACCTCCATCTCCATCTCGATCTTCACACAACGTTTGCACCGTGCAAATAACAGGCAGCACAACACACCATAAGGCTTAAGACTTTAGATTCGCTCATGCTTTTGCTCCTCTGACGACAAGTTCAGTTTGGGGATGGCTTAGTCCAGTCCCTTCACGCTGGCGTCTGATTCATTGGACGAATTCTTGCAATCTACGGCCCCTGGGCCTTGCTGGTGTGTTTTTCGCTTGGTGCCATCTCGGCGCTTGCGGTTTGTGGACAGATCGAGACCGAGGTCGAGATCGAGAGAAACAGCGGCTTCGCCGCAAGTGAGACGTCAGACGGTCAGACATTCAGACGTCAGACAGATTAGCAGCTTTGCCGCAGAGACGATAGAAGATAGACGTTAGATGGCATAGGGATAGGTTGAAGGGGTTGGAAAGGTTGAATTGGTATTCTCTCGCTCTATCCAGTCTTCTCGTTAGTGAATTCTTACCCTATCCCGTCATTTCGAGCGGTGGCAGCATGCTGTGTGTCTTTGCTGTTAAAAATCGCTACAGCTTCGAGGAGCCCCGAAATCTCTCAGGCAGATGACTGTGACGGTGCTACTAAGATAGATTTTGGGAAAGGAATTGGGGCGCTGCGGCTTTGCCACAGAGATTATAGACGATAGATAGGAGAAAGATTTGGTTGGGCGGATTGGACCTGTCGACTCAATCTGGAGGCGTTAATACTTATATTCATTTATATGAATTGTACCGTGGGACAGAAAATCAATTTTTAGGATCCTGCGGTACTTTTATGTACTATTGTGTTTATTAATAATCACAAATTTTTTCGCTCAAGAAGACAGAAAATGGCATGAACTTAGGGTATAATAAAATAAAAAGTGAATTAAAGAATGAACCTGAAGCATCGGTACAGGGTATGCTATTTGATGATTGGTATGAGACAAATGTATTTCCCCGGTAATCGGTGCCCGTATATCATGGAAGCCATATATTTGTATCGTTGACGGGAGGATACTATGGAATATATTGGTCATACCGACGGAGAAAGAGTTCAGCTGTTACAAAATCATCTTGATGGGACAGCAGAGTTAGCTGGTCGTTTTGCTGCTGCTCTGGGGCTTGAATTGTTGGGAAAAACTCTTGGAAAAAATCATGATTTGGGCAAGTACAGTTCATTATTTCAGGAATATATCCGGGGACAGAAAAAGCGCGGTGGGGATCACTCTACTGCCGGCGCCCGCTACTTCTGGGACAACCGCAAAGAGGCAGGACCGGCTGCATTGATGGGGGCATTCTGTATATCCGGACATCACTGTGGCCTTCTGAATGGAGGAGTAAAAACAAATAATACTGGTGATCCTACACTTTGGGGTCGTATGAAGAAAGAAATCCCTGAATATAAAGATATCTCGGCACATGGAATCATGGACCGGGATCTTTTGCGTGCTGATTTGAATCGTTTTGGACGGGGCTCTATGGATCGGATGATGCTGATTCGTATGCTATTTTCCTGCCTGGTAGATGCGGATTTCCTGGATACAGAAAACTTTATGAGCCAGGGATCAAAGAAACGGGGAGGTTTTGCATCTATTGAAGAACTACATGATAGATTCTCCGGGGAACTGTCAAAGCGGGGCTATTTGAATCCCAAAAACCGTATCAATGAAAAACGCAGCCAGATTTTATCTACCTGTATAACCAAAGGAAAGGGTGGATCCGGTCTTTATACGCTGACCGTTCCCACAGGTGGAGGAAAGACAATTTCTTCCATGGCCTTTGCTATGGAGCAGACGGTGACGCAGCATAAAAGGCGAATCATCTATGTGATTCCCTATTTGTCCATTATCGAGCAGACGGCGAAGATTTTTAAAGATTTTCTTGGTAATGAGAATGTGCTGGAAAGCCACAGCAATGTAAGCTATGACGAAGTGGACGAATCTGTGGCGGACCGCAAGAAGCTGGCAGCGGAGAACTGGGACGCACCAGTCATAATTACGACCAATGAACAGTTTTGGGAGTCCCTGTACGCGAATCGGACATCGAAGTGTCGTAAGCTCCACAATATTGTGGATAGCGTCATCATTTTTGATGAGGCCCAGATGTTGCCCCTTGATTTCCTCAAGCCCTGCCTCAATGCCTTGGAAGAACTGGTGAAATATTATGGATGTACGGCGGTTCTCTGCAGCGCAACACAACCGGAACTGAAGAAATATCTGACACAGACGCCGGTGGAAATTATGGAAAATATTCCGGACCTGTACAGATTTTTCAATCGGGTGACCTATGCCTATGATGGAAAGGTGACCTATGACTATGTGGCAGATAAAATGGGCAGCAGTACCCAGGCTTTGTGTATTGCATCCACCAAAAAAGAGGCGGGAGAGATATTTTCCCGTCTGGGTGAAGACAGCTTTTATCTTTCCACCAATTTATGCCCGGCCCATAGAATGAAAGTGATTGAAGAGATTAAGAGAAGGCTTCAGGAGAAGGAGCCCTGTCATGTAGTTTCGACCAGCATTATTTCTGTGGGTGTAGACGTGGACTTTCCTGTGGTCTATCTGGAGTATTCAGGATTGGATAGTCTCATCCAGGGAGCCGGCCGGTGTAACAGGGAGGGGAAAATAGCTGCGAATCAGAGTATAGCCCATATCTTTCGTACAGAAAAGGAAATGGGAAGCCCCTTCATGCAAAAAGAAAAGCAGGTGACCAATATGATTATGGGGGACTGCCCTGTTAACGAGATAGCTGGCCCTGCATCTATAGCCCGGTATTACCGATCCTGGTATCAGAGTAATGAAGGGAACATGGATAAAAAAGCAATTCTGCCTAAATCAGATATTCTGGCTTTTGCGGATATTGGGAAAGTATTCAAACTAATCAGTAGTTCGACAAAGTCAGTATTTATTCCCTGGGATGACCGGGCTAAAGAAATCATGAACCGGCTGCAGCAGGGGATACGTACAAGGGATCTCATGAGGGAAGCTGGGAAATACATGGTCAATGTAAGATGCAGCTTCGATAACCATGTACCTGCTCCATTTTCTATTCTTTTGGAACAGGGCGCTATCAGCTATTTCCCTGGCGATTCAGAAATGGCCTATCTGATAAATCCGGAATTTTATGACGATAAAGAGGGGCTGAGGATTGAAGAAAAGGAGGGAGTTGGCATTATGTGGTAAAACAGAGCAAGTCGTGACTCGTTAATTTCCCTGGTTGTACGGTTGTGGTTGTACAACTAAATACAAATATTTCAATTCCCATCTGTAGACCGCATTGAGTCTACTTCTTACGGATGCCAGCCCTGTGATAGCAAAGTAAAAAAGATTTTTCTGTCATACTATTGACAGATGAGACGTGTGATAATAATAGATAGGCACAGAGTAAAAATAAATGAATATTGAAAGGAGGATATTATGGCGTATGGAGTAAAAATTGAGTGTTGGGGCAGGTATGCCTGCTTCACGAGGCCCGAAATGAAGGTGGAAAGAGTATCTTATGATATAATGACTCCCTCTGCAGCTCGGGGACTGGTAGAAGCTATTTTCTGGCATCCGGGGCTTCGCTACGTGATTGATGAGATTGACCTGCTGAGTCCGATCAGATATACGAATATCCGCAGGAATGAGGTAAAATCAAAGATTCCTGAGTCCACGGTCATGAGCAATGCTAAAAACCATCGGGACATGTATCTCTGCACCAAAAAAGATATCCAGCAGCGGGCTGCTGAAGTACTGAAAGATGTGAAGTACTGTATCCACCTTCACTTCGAAATGACCGATAAGGCGAATGCAAGCGATAATCCGGGGAAATTTCGGGAAATGCTATGCCGAAGGGCCAGAAAGGGACAATGCTACCACCAGCCTTATTTAGGATGCCGCGAATTTCCGGCGGGATTCCGTCTCGTCGAAGATGATGAACCCGTAGTCCCCTATCCGGAAACGCGGGATCTGGGTTTTATGCTGTATGACATGGATTATTCAGATACGAAGAATATTATCCCTGAATTTTTCCATGCCCGGTTGGAAAAGGGAGTCATGGATCTCCGGAATTGTGAGGTGCATCGATGATACTGCAGTCACTGGTTCATCTGTATGATGAACTCAGCCGTCAGGGAAAGGTAGCCAAAGAGGGATGGGGGATTGCAAAAGTATCCCATCGTCTGGTAATCAATACATCCGGACAGCTGATAGGCATTATTTCTGCTCGGAGAAAAGTCCTCCGCGGGAAGAAAGAGAAGGAAATTCCTACAGAAATGATTGTGCCTCTTCCGGTTATCCGGGCAGTAGGAATCAAAGCTAATTTTCTCTGCGACTCTTCCAGCTATATGCTGGGAGTCGATGATAAGGGAAAGCCGGAAAGAACCCGGAAATGTTTTGAAGCGTCTAAAGAACTTCATCACCATATCCTGGATCACTGCACATCCATGGAAGCCAAAGCGATCCTTGCGTTTTTTGACTCCTGGGATGTAACCAAAGCATTAGATAATCATTTTGTAAAAGATAATCTGGATGATATACTGGCGGGTTCCAATTTTCTCCTTCAAATAGATGGGACCGATGCCACAGAGGTTCCTGAAATCAGGGAGGCCTGGGAAAAGTATTATAACGGTACCGGTTCCGGGGAAGCCGATTCTGCTGTTGGCCCCTGCCTGGTGACAGGGAAAGAGAACCAGCCCATAGCAGTCCTCCATCCCAAAATCAAAGGAGTCATGGGAGCACAATCCAGTGGCGCCAACCTTGTCTCCTTTAATGCGGCGGCTTTCTGCTCTTACGGACATGATGGGGAGCAGGGAAAGAATGCCCCGGTCAGTGAAGAGGCCGCTCTTGCCTATGGTACGGCGCTGAATTATCTTCTGGCCGATGACAGGCACCGGAAAATCTTTGGAGATACCACTGTTGTTTATTGGTCAGAACATGCCGCCGATGTTTACCAGGACTGCTTTATGGATATGCTTGGAGATGACAGTGGCATTGGGGACAAAGAACTGGATGATATTCTTGCTTCTATTAAAAATGGAGTGCCTGCAGATTTGAATGGGGTAACCATCGATCCGGAAGAACCTTTCTATATCCTGGGCCTGGCACCCAGCGCCGCGCGGATATCTGTGAGATTCTTCTTCAGAAATACCTTTGGCAATGTTATTTCAGCATTGGAGGCCCACCAGGAAAGGATGAGGCTGGTTCATGCATCCTGGGAAAAGGACAGAATCCCCTTATGGCAGATTTTGAAAGCCACAGCCAATCCCCATTCCAAGGATTCCGCATCTTCTCCTCTTCTTGCAGGAAGCCTTATGGTTTCCATATTTAATAACAGCCGATATCCGGAAGCAGTATACCAGAATATACTGCGCAGGATTTACTCTGACAGAGATGAAGCGGCGGATGCAGGAAAGAAGGCTATACAAAAAGTCAGTTATGTGAAGGCGGCATTTATTAAAGCCTGCCTTTTAAAGAATTATCAGAAAGATTGGGAGGGAAAAATCCAAATGGCAGTAAACGAGAAATGCAATGACGTATCTTATGTATTGGGGAGACTGTTCTCGGTGTTGGAGAATATCCAGCAGGCAGCAAATCCGAATATTAATACCACCATCAAGGACAGGTATTTCAATTCCGCCTGTGCTACACCGGCTTCCGTATTCCCGGTACTCCTGAAACTGGCGAATGCCCATCTTGGGAAACTGGACCAGCCCAAAGCTGTATTCTTTAAGAAGAAACTGGGAGCACTGATGGATAAGATTGTAATGCCCGATACCGGGACTCCGCTTCCCCATCGTCTGACGCTGGATGAACAGGGGGCTTTTGTCCTCGGCTATTATCAGGAAACACAGGAACGCTTCGCAGGTAAAAAGGAGGAAAAATAAGATGGCAGATGTAATTCACAACCGGTATGACTTCGTAGTACTTTTTGATGTGACCAATGGTAACCCTAATGGAGATCCTGACGCAGGCAACCTGCCGCGGGTAGATCCGGAGACTGGTCTGGGACTAGTAACCGATGTATGTCTGAAGAGAAAAATCCGCAACTATGTGGAAGCAGCTAAAGAAGGCGAAAAAGGATACCGCATCTATATCAAAGAAAACGTCCCCCTGGAACAGAGTGATAAAGAAGCACTGGACTATATCGGCGCTAAGGATATCAAAGACCTTAAGAAAAAAGACCCCGATGCCGATGTGAAGATCCGTGATTTCATGTGTTCCAATTTCTATGATATCCGTACCTTTGGTGCTGTTATGACTACATTTGTGAAAGGTGCCCTGAACTGTGGACAGGTTCGTGGACCGGTACAGCTTGGCTTTGCAAGGAGCATCGATCCCATTGCTCCCCAGGAAGTGACCATTACCCGTGTGGCTATTACTACGACCAAGGATGCACAGAATAAATCCACAGAAATGGGCCGCAAATACATTGTTCCCTATGCCCTGTACCAGGCCGAAGGCTATGTCTCTGCTAACCTTGCCAGAAAATCTACGGGCTTTACAGAAGATGATCTGGCACTCCTCTGGAAAGCCATTATCAACATGTTTGAAAATGACCACTCCGCCGCTCGGGGCAATATGGCAGTTCGGGAGCTGATTGTTTTCAAACATGACAGTGAGCTTGGTAACGCACCATCCTATAAACTGTTTGAAAGAGTCCATGTACAGAAAAAGGATGAGGACAAGGTACCTCGTTCCTACGATGACTATGAAGTGACCGTAGATACAGACAATCTGCCCCAGGGTGTGACCTGCCAGCGTATGATCTGATATGGCTTACCCGGAAGAGGAATACCTCATGATTTCCGGTATACAGCACTTTATCTTCTGCCGTCGGCAGTGGGCACTGATCCATGTGGAACAGCAATGGGCAGATAACCGGCTGACGGCGGAAGGGGAAGTGATGCACCGGAATGCCCATAAGGACAGTTTCGTAGAGAAAAGACCGGGGATCCTTGTGACGAGAGGGCTGCGGGTCTCTTCGGCCGCCTTGGGGATGACTGGCCAGTGTGACGTGGTGGAATTCCGGTCTGCCGATTCCGGCGCTGTAATTCATGGGCACCGGGGATACTGGGATGTGATTCCCGTGGAATACAAACGGGGAAAAGATAAAGAGGACGAGTCGGATATCTGCCAGCTCTGCTGCGAGGCCATGTGCCTGGAAGAAATGCTGGGCTGCGAAATTCCCTATGCCTATCTTTTCTATCATGAGATCCGGCGGCGCAGAAAGGTGGAACTCACCGGCGCTCTTCGCGAGACAGTTCGAAAAGTGACTGAAGAAATGCATGAATATTTCCGGCGGGGTTATACACCGAAAGTCAGGACATCCCAGAAGTGCCGCTCCTGCTCTCTCCGGGATGTGTGCCTGCCGAAGCTCTGCAGGAAGATTTCTGCTAAGGGCTATCTGGAAAAGATGCTGCAGGAGGGGGAAAACTTATGAGAAAATTGTTGAATACCCTCTTTGTTACATCGGAAGACCTGTATCTGTCTCTGGAAAACGGAAATATTGAGGCCTGGCAGGGGAAGGAAAAGGTGGCTCAGATTCCTCTGATTAATCTGGAGAATATCTTTTACTTCGGGTACAAAGGAGCCAGTCCGGCGCTTCTGGGAGAATGTGTGAAGCGGCGCATCGGGTTCTGCTTTCTCACGCCCCATGGAAGGTTCCTGGCCCGGGCCAGTGGCCTCACAGCAGGTAATATTTTCCTTCACAAAGAGCAGTACCGCATGTCCGATGGGGAAGAGAAGAGCCTTCCTGTTGCCAAAGCTATGATTGCAGGAAAAATCCTGAATGCCCGTACCGTACTGATGCGGGCACTTAGGGACCATCCCCTGTCTTTGGATGAAGAACTTTTCCGAAACCACATACAGGATCTCCTGCAGGCAGCCCGGTGCGCCGCCGATGCTTCCAGCCTCGATGAGCTTCGAGGTATCGAAGGGAATGCAGCCCAATCCTATTTCAGCCTTCTGGATTTCCTGATACTGAATGACAAAAAGCACTTTTACTTCAAGGGACGGAATAAGCGGCCTCCCCTGGATCCTATGAATGCGCTCCTGTCATTTACCTATACCATACTGGCCCATGACTGCGCCTCTGCCCTGGAAGCGGCGGGACTGGATTCCTATGCCGGCTTCCTCCATCGAGACCGGCCGGGCAGGCAGTCCCTTGCCCTGGACCTGATGGAAGAATTCAGGAGCATCTATGCGGATCGTTTCGTACTGACCCTGGTGAATAATCGCGTCATCTCTGCGAAAAATTTCGAAAAGAAAGAAGATGGCGCCGTATGGCTGAATCAGGAGGGAAGAAAGAGTCTCCTTACCCATTGGCAGGAAAGAAAAAAGGAAGTCATTACCCATCCTTTTCTCCAGGAGAAAATAGCCTGGGGCCTGATTCCCTACGTACAGGCACTTCTTCTGGCACGGTATATCCGGGGTGATCTGGATGGCTATCCCCCTTTTGTATGGAAGTGATACTATGCTTCTGCTCATTACCTACGACGTAAATACCACCACCGCTGCCGGCAGGAAACGGCTCCGAAAAGTGGCGAAATGCTGCACAGCCCATGGCCAGCGGGTCCAGAACTCCGTCTTTGAATGCAGCGTAGATGAGGCCCAGGCGACTCTCCTCAAAGGGCAGCTGAAGGAGTTGATCGATGAAAAAAGTGACAGCCTGCGGTTCTATAACCTCGGGAACCATTATCAGAGTAAAATAGTCCATATGGGGTCTAAGAAAGGCTATGACCCCGGCGGGACTATGATTTTGTAGGCGCGAACCATAAGCGCCCAGGGAGGAATTTCGGGATTCTGTCAGATGGCAGCAGCCTGTAAAACAGGGTTCGCGGAATAGGACCTCCCAAATGCGATGAAATGGAATCATTTTCATCGCACAGTCGCTCCCTTCGCGGGAGCGTGGATTGAAATCCTGCTGAATACAAAGACAAGACCGCATTTATCGGTCGCTCCCTTCGCGGGAGCGTGGATTGAAATCAGTGACAAGGCCAAAAAATGGTTCTTGGTTGCCGTCGCTCCCTTCGCGGGAGCGTGGATTGAAATCAGCTGACGGAGTGCCCTGAAATGATAATCTTTAGTCGCTCCCTTCGCGGGAGCGTGGATTGAAATCATGTAACAGGAAGGCTTATGGATCATCAGATAAGGTCGCTCCCTTCGCGGGAGCGTGGATTGAAATATTAATCTCACGCCTACATCATAACATTTTTATGTCGCTCCCTTCGCGGGAGCGTGGATTGAAATTCTGTCATAATCACCCGTCCGGATACCCGAACCCGTCGCTCCCTTCGCGGGAGCGTGGATTGAAATGGATATAAAGTGAGGCAAGTGATTGGAGAATGAAGTCGCTCCCTTCGCGGGAGCGTGGATTGAAATATTGCATTATCGTATGGGATGCTAAAGGCTGGAGGTCGCTCCCTTCGCGGGAGCGTGGATTGAAATGAGTGGTAACAAAAAAGCCGTATCGGTTCATCTTGTCGCTCCCTTCGCGGGAGCGTGGATTGAAATAAATCTGCGCCGCAATTGAACTCGGAAGAAGATTGTCGCTCCCTTCGCGGGAGCGTGGATTGAAATATCTCTTCCGCTTCCTGCAGCAGAATTGCCGCAGCGTCGCTCCCTTCGCGGGAGCGTGGATTGAAATAGAAAGAAAGGGAAGAAATCAAAAAGCTTCGGGCGTCGCTCCCTTCGCGGGAGCGTGGATTGAAATCATGGTCAAAGGAATCCAGCAGGAAATCATAGATGGTCGCTCCCTTCGCGGGAGCGTGGATTGAAATAAAGTCCAAGCTGCAAATCAAGCAGAGGGCGAAAGTCGCTCCCTTCGCGGGAGCGTGGATTGAAATGCCGGACGAAGGTATAGGCGGACAGTTTAACGAGTCGCTCCCTTCGCGGGAGCGTGGATTGAAATTTTGCTTTCGATACAAAACAGGAACGGGAAAAGTGTCGCTCCCTTCGCGGGAGCGTGGATTGAAATCAAGCTGATTGGAATTGATAAATCTACCTTCTATCGTCGCTCCCTTCGCGGGAGCGTGGATTGAAATTGCCCGGTACCCGTCCTGTGCCGGTTCCCACGGCGTCGCTCCCTTCGCGGGAGCGTGGATTGAAATCAGCCCTTAGCCAATATAGATAATCCTACGGAAAGTCGCTCCCTTCGCGGGAGCGTGGATTGAAATTCTGATGATGAGTGCAGGAAATCCGGCCGGTATTGTCGCTCCCCATGCGGGAGCGTGGATTGAAATAGTGTTTTTGGATATCCAACCATTTTTGTACCTCCGTCGCTCCCCATGCGGGAGCGTGGATTGAAATTTACCTAGCAGCCAGCGAAGTGCTGTCTATTATTGTCGCTCCCCATGCGGGAGCGTGGATTGAAATGATGTAGGCGCAATGTCGGCATCTACATGGATACGTCGCTCCCTTCGCGGGAGCGTGGATTGAAATAGGAATTGATTTCCCGGCTTCAG